>Ga0224496_10000232_pt1 | contig 40759 bp, 32 predicted proteins | sample SF_Jul11_sed_USG_2_FD_168127 | JGI IMG/M metagenome (GOLD analysis project Ga0224496, IMG submission 168127) | Sediment microbial communities from San Francisco Bay, California, United States - SF_Jul11_sed_USGS_8_1 | ecosystem: Environmental > Aquatic > Marine > Sediment | place: USA...
GGGTTTTCTGGTGTGAATTGAATATCACCCGCCGCACAGGAAGCCAACAGAAATATGAGGGGAATTAGAGCAAGTAGCTTGAACGATAGAACAGTACGTAAATTCATAATCGACTCCATCTGGTCAGTCATTAATGAATAATACGGGTAACTATAATTTAGGCGTTACCTTGATATACATACTAATGATATTTCCTTGCTATGCAATGCACTGTGATTAGTGCACTCCTCGGCGGTAGCGATAACGATGAGACTGAGGCTATTTTTTCGGAGGTGATGCACGGCGTGAAGCGTTGCGGGTTGATTAAGATTAATTAACAACTCAAGAAATGGACAGACTCAATATGATTTTTTCTGGCGATTGGTAAGTCGAGACTGACCGTATTTCTTTTAATAGGAAGATCCCTTTAGTTTTAGATTGGCTAGTTAAATATCATGATGAATATAACATCAGGAGCAATCCACAGCATTTATGTTTTCAATAAATGGCCCGAAGGGTGAGCGCAGGGATAGCACGAACAATCTAACCGGCAGCCGGTTCGAACGTTTAAGCACGCAGAGTAGTATATCTAAAAGGTATTACTAATGAATCAAAGATGGTGCCTGGGGCCGGAATCGAACCGGCACGGGAGTTACCCCCCGAGGGATTTTAAGTCCCTTGCGTCTACCTATTTCGCCACCCAGGCAAGGTGTGCAATATTAATGTATGGAGGCGAGTTCCGGAGTCGAACCGGACTAGATAGATTTGCAATCTACTGGATAACCGCTTTCCTAACTCGCCATAAACTTTTGTGAGCTTACTGCATTATCGATGTCGATATAAGCAGTCAGTGTCACTTTTTCAGGCTGTTTACTTTCTTCTGTGCCTGAAACGAAAAAACCCTGTTTCGCAGGGTTTGGTCGTATAAATTGGAGCGGGAAACGAGATTCGAACTCGCGACCTCAACCTTGGCAAGGTTGCGCTCTACCAGCTGAGCTATTCCCGCAGTGCATCTAAGCAGGTCGCTATTCTAGCGATGCTCACTGCCCTGTCAAGCGCAATAACGACACTAATGCTAATTTTAGTTATTTAATTCCTTATCCGGCTTTTTTTATCGTGCTCCAGGCCATGTTCAGGTAATTCATCATGGAGAACAAGGTCAGTACTGCTGCCCAGACGATAAGGACTAGACCAATGGTGAAGATAGGCAGTCCAAACAGGTCCTGTGCATAGATAAGAAAACCTAGTGCCCATAACTGGGCAAAGGTTTTAGCTTTGCCGGCAAATGAGACGACTACTTTATCGTCCTTGCCTTGTGCAGCCATCCATTCGCGTAGCGTCGAGATGATGATTTCACGGGCGATAATGATGATGGCTGAAAATAGTATCCAGTTGTTGTCAGGATGTGCGGCAACAATTAACACTAATGCAATGATGACCATGAGTTTGTCGGCCAGTGGGTCGAGGAAGGCGCCGAGTGCTGATTGCTGGTTGAGTTTGCGTGCCAGATAACCGTCGAACCAGTCGGAGATACCGGCAATAAAAAAGATACTGGTAGCAGCAATATGTTTCCATTCATAAGGCAGGTAAAAAGCAGAGATAAAAACTGGAATCAGGAAGATTCTTAACAATGTTATGGAATTGGGGATATTTAACGTCATGTCTGAATTTATATTCTGGTTTTATTGTATGAGCTATCTTATTGATCTATATGAAATTCATCATATATAGCCTGAGCCAGCTTTTTGCTGATACCGGGTATTTTAGCAAGATCTGCCACGCCCGACTGAGTTATCCCCTGTATTCCGCCAAAATGTTTAAGCAGGGTCTGTCGGCGTTTGGGGCCCAGGCCGGGAATATTCTCTAAAGGCGATTCACGGCGTGTTTTGCCGCGTTGCGCCCGGTGCCCGGAGATGGCGAAACGATGGGCTTCGTCACGCACCTGCAGGATGAGGTTGAGTGCAGGAGAATCGAGGCTGAGATGCAGTTCGGGGCGACCATCACTGAATACCAGTTTTTCCAGCCCGGCCTTGCGCCCTTCTCCTTTGGCAACGCCGATTAAGAGCACGGAGTTGATCGCCAGTTCATCGAAGACTTCGATGGCCTGTCTGAGCTGGCCTTTGCCGCCGTCGATAAGCAGGATGTCCGGCAGTTTTTGTTCATCCTCGCCTGCTTTGCGAAAGCGCCGTTCCAGCGCCTGCCGCATGGCCGCGTAATCATCGCCACCGGTGATGTCTTTGATGTTGTAGCGCCGGTAGTCGGTCTTTAGCGGACCCTCGGGCGTCATCACGACGCAGGAGGCCATGGTGGCTTCGCCCTGGGTATGGCTGATATCGAAACATTCCAGTCGGATCGGAATGCTGTCCAGCTGCAGCAGCTCCTGCAGGTCTTCAAAGCGTTTCATCAGGCCGGTGCGTGACATCAATCGAGTGTTGAGTGAGTTGGCTGCATTGGCGATGGCCATTTCCATCCAGCGAGCACGATCGCTACGCAGCTGTGAACGCAGTTTGACCTTGCGTCCGGCCTGCGTGCTCAGCACTTCTTCTAATAGCTCACATTCGTGCGGTACGGCGGAGACGAGGATTTCTGTGGGGATGTCGCTATCCAGATAAAACTGGGGAATGAAAGCCGCAAGTATGGCTTCGACTTCGATGGATTCGGGCAGCGATGGATAGAAGTTACGATTGCCCAGATTCAGGCCGTTGCGAATATAAAATACGGTGACGCAGGCCTGCCCGCCTTCGGTGGCGCAGGCAATGACATCAAGATCGCCTTTTTCGGCGCTGATGTTCTGCTGTTCGGCGATTTTTTGCAGGTTGCGGATCTGGTCGCGGAAAGTGGCGGCTTTTTCGAAGTTCTGCTTGTTGGCGGCTTTTTCCATCGCTATAACCAGTTCACTGATGATTTGCTGGCTTTTGCCTTCGAGAAATAACAGCGCATGTTGCACGTCCTTTTTGTAGGCCTGTTCGGAAATATAACCAACACAGGGGGCGGAGCAGCGCTTGATTTGGTATTGCAGACAGGGACGCGAGCGGTTTCTAAAATAGCTGTCTTCACACTGACGAATTTTAAAAGTGCGTTGTAACAGGTTAATGGTTTCTCTAACGGCACCGGCGTTGGGATAAGGCCCGAGATAACGCCCCGGTTTTTTGCGTGCGCCGCGATGTATCGCCATGCCAGGGTAAGCGGTAGTGTCAGAAATATAGATATAGGGATAGCTTTTATCGTCGCGCATCAAGATGTTGTAGCGCGGATGGAATTCCTTAATCAGGTTACTTTCGAGAATCAGCGCCTCGCCTTCTGTGTGCGTGACCATGATTTCAATATGATGAATATGGCTCACCATAACCGATGTTTTTGGCGACAGACCAGAGCTGCGAAAATAGCTGCTGACACGATTTTTAAGATTTTTGGCTTTGCCAACGTAGAGGATTTTGTCCTCGACATCGTACATACGATAGACACCGGGCTTGCTGGTGAGTGTTTTAAGAAAAGCTTTAGAGTCGAAGGTTGGCTTCGGCTCGTTCTCAAGGTGAGAGTTCATTGGCTTATTTGAGCAGAGTTTGGGCGCGTTTAAAAACCTTTTCGAACATGGCTGTGGTCAGGCGATTAGTCTGGGTGTTGTAACGTGAGCAGTGATAACAATCGATCAGCACGCCGCGTTTGAGCCTGTGTTCAACGCCATGGCCAAAGCTATAATCACTCTGTTTCAGCCCCAGTGCCTTAATTACTGCTTTGTGGGCAATGCCACCGAGGGCCACGAGCACGTAGTGTTCGGGTAAGGCTTTAAGTTCCTGTGTCAGCCAGTGATTGCAGGTATTCACTTCAGCCCCGACCGGTTTGTTCTGTGGTGGCAGGCATTTTACCGCGTTGGTGATGCGGCAATTGAGTAGTTTTAAACCATCATCCGCTGAGATTGATTGTGCTGTACTGGCGAAACCGTATTTGTGCAGGGTTTGGTATAGCAGGATGCCAGCATGGTCACCGGTGAAAGGTCGGCCTGTGGCATTAGCACCGTGCATACCGGGTGCGAGTCCTACGATACAGAGTCGGGCATTTTTATCACCAAAAGCGGGTACAGGTTTGCTGAAATAATCAGGATATTGTTGGCGGATATCTACTAGAAACTGGGTTAAACGTGGGCATTGATCACAATCAGGATCGAAGTTATTTGTGATTTTATTAGTCATTTTTAACATTAAATAGTATCGGTAAGTTATTGATACTTATGTCTTAAGTGATGCGTTATCGAGAAGTCCATTTTTGATGGCTAAGTGCATCATCTCGATATCTGATTCAACCTCCAGTTTTTCGTGCAGACGTTTACGGTAGGTGCTCACTGTCTTGGGGCTGAGGCTCAGGGTAGCAGAAATGGCGTTATTTTTTTTGCCCTGTGCGATCATCATTAGCACCTGTAGTTCACGTTGTGAAAGCAAATCGATAAGATTTTTTTCACCGGGCAGTGCCGACAGGGCTAATTGTTGAGCAATATCTTTAGCGATATAGCAGCCACCTGCATGGACATCGCGTATAGCTGTGACCATTTCATCGACCTTGTTACCTTTGGATAGATAACCACGTGCACCGCCACTGAGTAATCTTTTTGGTAAGGAGCCTTCGGCATGTACCGAGACAATTATGATACCGATGTTTGGCCAGTTTCTGTGCAGACGTTGTGTGGCTTCAAGACCACCCATGCCGGGCATATTGATATCCATCATGATGATATCGAGGTCGGCAGCGTTTTTTCGGCAATATTCGATGGCCTGTTCGCCACTATTAGCTTCAGTAACAACTTCAATACCATCAATCGCAGATAACAGACTGGTGAGGCCATGACGAACCAGATCATGGTCGTCAACAACCATTATTTTTATTGTTGGCTGGGCTTTATTCATACTTTTTGTACCTTACCACAAAGCATTATTATAGCTTGTCTATGTTTAGTCGATGATCAAAAAAATAACAGGATTTATAACGATATTACAATTGATGAGGTAGCTACTGTGTCACAGTTTTTAGAATTCAGGAATGTTTTAACAAAATAACCATGGATAATCGTTATATCATGGGTGTATAACTATAATCATTAGTATTGAATCTATGGAGATTGAGAAAACTCATGTTGTTTCAGGAGAAGAATCATTAAGCAATAATTCAATTGATAAGATAATACCGAACGATATTAGTTTTCAGCACCCTAAGAAGAACATGCATTTAATGGAATATTAACAATAAGGTAGGTAATCATGATCTGGTTAATTGGTTTTGTTGTTGTCGTTGCACTGGCTGCTTATTTCCGTCTTCCTTTATTACTATGGACGATAATCCTTGCTGTATTTATGTCTGCCTTCCAACAATATGGTGATGCCAATATAGTTACTCTGAGTATGTTGTGGGTGATATTTGCGGTGATATTTGTACCACTCAATATCTATCCTATACGCAGAAATATTTTAAGTCGCCCTATCTATAAATTGATGGCCAATATCATGCCGCAGATTTCGAAAACGGAACAGGAAGCACTGGATGCTGGCGATGTCTGGTGGGAAGCAGATTTATTTAGTGGCAAGCCTGATTTCAGTAAAATAAGAAACTTACCTAAACCCACTCTCAGCGCTAAAGAACAGGCTTTTATTGATGGCCCTGTCGAACAACTATGCAGCATGCTTAATGACTGGAAAATAACTCATGATGATTATGATTTAACGCCTGAAGTTTGGAAGTTTCTCAAAGACAATGGCTTTTTTGCCATGATCATCCCCGAAGAATATGGCGGTCTGGAATTTTCAGCGTATGCACATTCACAGGTCATCGTTAAGATTGGTAGTAGAAGCGGTTCTGCTGCGGTGACAGTGATGGTGCCTAATTCTTTAGGTCCGGGAAAATTGTTGTTGACCTATGGCACTGAAGAACAAAAAAATTATTATCTACCACGTCTGGCCAAAGGCGAAGAGCTGCCCTGTTTTGCATTAACTGGTCCAAGTGCTGGTAGTGATGCCGGAGCTATGCCTGATACCGGTGTGGTGTGTTATGGCTCGTTTGAAGGTAAAGAAAAAGTATTGGGCATTCGACTCAATTGGGATAAACGTTATATCACGTTGGCGCCGGTGGCGACTATATTGGGACTAGCCTTCAAATTACAGGACCCCGATCATTTGATTGGCGAGGAAACAGATCGTGGTATTACCCTGGCTCTAATTAAAAGGGAAACTGCGGGCGTTGAAGTTGGCCGACGTCACTTCCCCCTTAATCAGTCATTTATGAATGGACCGGTTCGAGGTAAGGATGTCTTTATTCCATTAGACTGGATTATTGGCGGCACAGATTACATAGGCAAAGGCTGGAGCATGTTAATGGAATGCCTGTCTGATGGACGAGCGATTTCATTACCGGCATTGGGTACAGCAGGTGGTAAAATGGCTTCAAAATTTACCGGTGCTTACGCAAGAATACGACAACAATTTCATACTCCGATTGGTTACTTCGAAGGCATTGAAGAACCTTTAGCTGAAATTGGTGGTCAGGCCTACGCTATGGAATCCGCACGATTACTGGTGCTGTCCTGCCTGGATAATGGCGAGGTACCTTCGGTTATTTCTGGTATTGTTAAACAACAATTGATGCATCGAATGCGCATCACTGTGAATCACGCCATGGACATTCATGGTGGTCATGGTATTTGCATGGGGCCACATAATCACCTGGCCCGTTCTTATCAATTAGTACCTGTTGGCATCACCGTTGAAGGGGCTAATATATTAACTCGTAGCCTGATGATATTTGGTCAGGGCGCCATGCGCAGTCATCCGTATTTATTGAAAGAAGTTGGTGCGGTACATAATAACGATAAACAACAGGGCTTAAAAGATTTTGATCAAGCCCTGTTCGCTCATGCTGGTTTTGTAATCAGTAATGTTGTTCGCACATTATGGATAGCTCTAACTTCGGCACATTTACTGATAACTCCCGGACAAGGCATTACAAAATATTATTACCGTCAACTGGTGCGCATGAGTTCTTCTTTTGCATTAATGACTGATGCCTGTGTAGCGGTATTAGGCGGCTCACTGAAACGACGTGAAAAAATATCAGGACGTTTTGCTGATGCTCTGTCAAATATGTATGTATTGACTGCAGTACTTAAACATTTTGAAGATGATGGTTGTCCTGAAGAAGATATCCCATTACTTAAATGGGCCTGTGATGATGCTTTATTTAATATTCAACAGGCAATGAAAGGTATTATGGTAAATATAAATATCCCTTTAATAGGCGGATTGCTGAACATACTGGTATTCCCGCTAAGTAAACCCTATCAAAAACCTGATGATAAACTCGGTCATCAGGTTGCGCGTTTATTATTACAACCGTCAACCACGCTGACACGGTTAACATGCGGAATTTATGTCAACAATAATCCTGACGATGCAACCGGACGTATTTTACTGGCACAGGAACTTGTACTTAAAACAGTAGATATTGAACGTAAATTGCGTGCAGCTAAAAAGAACGGTGAACTACAGGGTGATGATACCGGTCTTTATGTTGAAGCCAGAGAAAAACATATCATTGATGATGAAGAATTTAAGCTGCTAGAGCAGACACGTCTGGCTGTGCAGAATGCAGTTAAAGTCGATGAATTTTCAAACACAGGCTGGAAGGTGGAAACTCCATAATGGCTTCAAAAAATGTTTATATTGTTGATGGCAGTCGCTCACCTCAACTCAAAGCACGTGGACGACAGGGACCATTTAGCGCCAGTGATATGGCGGTACAAACTGCTCGACCTTTATTGCTGAGAAATTCAGCTGCAGCCGAGAATATTGATGAAGTTATTCTCGGTTGTATGATGCCCGGTCCTGATGAAGCGAATATTGCACGTGTCGTTGCTTTGCGACTGGGTATTTCACAACGCGTACCTGCATGGACGGTGCAACGTAATTGTGCATCGGGTATGCAGTCAATTGATTCGGCGTTTCATAATATCAAAAGTGGGTTATCAGATATTGTACTCGCTGGCGGTGTTGAGGTAATGAGCCATGCGCCGCTATTGCTCAACAGTCATATGGTTAACTGGATGGGGGGTATGGCCACGGCGAGATCACCCATGATGAAAATTAAGCAACTTTCAAAATTACGTCCGCATTTTTTAAAACCTGTGATCGCATTAATACGTGGACTCACTGATCACGTTGTGGGTTTGAATATGGGTCAGACAGCAGAAGAAATTGCTTATCGATTTAATATCAGTCGGGCACAAATGGATGAGTATGCCGTCGCCAGTCATCAGCGCCTGGCGCAAGCTTATGATAATGGCGCACTGGATGAAGTCGAAGTTTTATATGATTCAAATGGAAATTTTTATGCTGAAGATGATGGCTTACGTCGTGATTCCAGTGTTGAGAATCTGGCCCGCCTGCGCCCCGCTTTCGATCGTAATTATGGCAATGTCACTGCGGGCAATAGCGCACAAATTACCGATGGTGCGAGTTGGCTAATCCTGGCCAGTGAAAAAGCAGTTAAAAAATATAATCTGTCAGTGCTCGCAAAAATTAGTGATACGCAATGGGCGGGGTTAGATCCTAAAGTGATGGGCATGGGGCCGGTACATGCGATGACGCCGATCATGCAACGCAATAAATTAAGTATTGACGATATTGATTACTGGGAAATTAACGAAGCATTTGCCACGCAGGTGCTCGGCTGTGTAGCTGCATGGAATGAGGACACTTATTGTAAAGAACATCTGAAACTGAAAAAAGCTATGGGTACAATTCCTCATGACCGACTCAATATCGATGGCGGAGGCATTAGTTTAGGTCATCCTGTCGGAGCCAGTGGTGCAAGGATCATATTACACCTCGCCAAATTATTAGAAAGAAAGAAGGCAAAGCGTGGCCTCGCCAGCTTATGCATTGGCGGTGGCCAGGGTGGCGCCATGTTAATTGAACGCGAAGAAAAACTGGAACAACAATGAGCATACAAGATAATAAATATAAACACTGGAAGCTCGAATTAGATGAAGCCAATATCCTGTGGTTGCATATGGACGTAGCTGAGTCAAAAGTTAATCTATTATCGTCTGCGGTGATTGATGAACTGAATGCCATACTGGATGATATAAAAAAGCAACTGCCACAGGGCGTGATTATTTTATCAGATAAAAAAGACAGTTTTATTTTTGGTGCTGATATAAAAGAATTTACGGAACTCGAAAATCAGCAACAGGCGGTCACCTTCCTCGAACGAGGTCATGCGCTGATGAACAAACTGGAGTCGATCTCCTGCCCTACTGTCAGCATGATCCATGGTATGTGTCTGGGTGGTGGAACTGAGTTATCACTAGCCTGCCGTTATCGCGTTATGTCGGATGAAAATTGCTCTCGAATTGGTCTGCCCGAAATCAAGCTGGGTATCTTCCCTGGTTATGGCGGCACCGTCCGTTCGATTCGTCGTGCTGGCCCGTTAGCGGCAATGAATATGATGCTCACAGGTAGTGCATTACCAACCAGGGTTGCAAAAAAAATTGGACTGATTGATGAGGCAGTACCACTGCGACAACTAAAGCACGCTGCCAGACATTTTGTGATGGATGCACCTAAACTTAAACAGCCGGGTTTAGTGCAACGAGTAGCTAATTATAGAATTTTACGGCCATTAGTTGCTGCTCAAATGCGTAAACAGGTTGCGCGAAAAGCAAAACAACAGCACTATCCGGCTCCCTATCGTTTAATTGAACTCTGGAAAAACTATGCCAGTAACCCAGAGCAAATGCTCCAACAGGAAATCAAAGAAGTTTCTAAACTAGCCATTAATGAAACTGCGCGTAATCTGGTGCGGGTGTTTTTTCTTCAGGAGGCTTTAAAAAAACAGGGTAAGCAGGTTGAATACAAGGCCAGGCATGTGCATGTTATTGGTGGCGGCATTATGGGCGGCGACATTGCATCGTGGTGTGCAATACAGGGATATACCGTTTCAGTTCAGGATCAAAGTCCTGAACGACTGGCTCAAACAACAAAACGTGCGCAAACATCTTTTAAAAAGAAATATAAAAAAGATCGTCGCGCCATCACCGCTGCCAGTGACCGTCTTATCATGGATCATAAAGGTATTGGTGTGGCGCAGGCTGATCTTGTTATTGAAGCTATTTTTGAAAATGCCGAAGTCAAACGTGAGTTATATCAAAACATTGAACCACGAATGAAAGAAGGCGCCATACTTGCCACCAATACTTCAAGTATCAAACTCGAAGATTTAAGTTCATGTTTAAAAAATCCCGGTCGTTTAGTTGGGTTGCATTTCTTCAATCCAGTAGCACTGATGCCACTGGTTGAGATTATTCATGGTAACAATACTGATCCAAATGTTTTACAGCAGGCTTCCTCCTTTGCGCGCAATATTGGTAAATTACCATTACCTGTTAAAAGCTCACCGGGATTCCTTGTCAATCGAATTTTGATGCCTTATTTGCTCGAAGCGGTCATCATGGTGGATGAAGGTATTGCACCGGAGTCAATTGATAAAGCCGCCACCGACTTTGGCATGCCGATGGGACCGATTGAACTGGCGGATACAGTAGGTTTAGATATCTGTAAAAATGTAGCCAGTATTCTATCTAAAACGATGAATATGGAATTACCAAAAAACCTCGAACAGATTGTTAAGATTGGCCATTTAGGTAAAAAAACTGGTTCGGGTTTTTATCAATATAAAAATGGTAAAGTTCAGAAGAATAAAAAAGTACAACACAAAAACATTCAGGAAATTCAGGATCGTATGATCATGAAGTTATTGAATGAATCGGTCGCCTGCTTACGCGAAGGTATTGTTGAAAATGCCGATATGATTGATGCCGGCGTCATTTTTGGTACCGGTTTCGCACCATTTAGATCTGGCTCAATTCATCATATTCATGACCAGGGTATTGAAAAACTCGTGAACAAAATGATTCAACTGGAAAAACGTTTTGGTGAACGATTTAAACCAGATGAATACTGGCAGAAATTAAAAGTCTAATGATGACCAAACAATCGATAGTAATTATCTTTTGATACCTGAGCTATGTGTTCGACACTGGTGTTGCGCACTTCAGCTATTGTTTCTGCGACGTGACTCACCAGTGCTGGCCAGTTCTGTTTGCCTCGATGCGGCACCGGTGCCAGATAAGGGGAATCGGTTTCGATCAGTAGCTTGTCATCGGGAACATGTCTAGCGACTTCACGCAGTGCTTCAGCATTTCTAAAAGTGGTGATACCCGAAAAGGAAATCATAAAACCAAGTTCCATTGCCCTGTCGGCAAAATCCATGCTTTCTGTAAAGCAGTGAATTACACCACTGCATTTTTCGGCATTTTCATCACGCAGTATGTCGAGTGTGTCCTGCCCTGCATCGCGGGTATGCACGATGACGGGTTTGTTGAGATCGTTGGCGATTTGAATGTGGCTACGGAATCGATTCTGTTGAATCCAGTTATCACCTTTGTGGTAATAATAATCGAGCCCGGTCTCACCAAGGGCAACTACCTTTGCATTTGTTGCCAGTGTTCTTAAGTGGTTTGCATCCAGCGGTATTTGCTGATCGGCCATAGGATGCACGCCGACCGAGACTGAGATCTGTGGATAGTCGGCAACCTGCGCCAGCATACTGGGATATTTCTCCAGGTCGATGCAGACACAGAGCATGTGTTCTATGCCTGCACTGATGGTTTTCTGGATTAGCGTGTCGAAACTGCCATTAAAATCGGCGAGATCAATACAGTCCAGATGGCAGTGTGAATCTACAAACAAGTTTGAACTACGTGTGACGATAAATGCTTTACATCGTATGGGTGATACGATCAGCTTTCATTGCTCCGGCAAGATGAGTTTCGATTTTGCTTCGGGTTTGTCCTTTATCCTGCGGTGCAAACTGTACACCAATGCCCTGCGCTCGATTGCCCTGAGCACCCTGAGGCGTGATCCAGATAATCTTGCCCGCGACTGGTAGACGATCACCGTCCTCCATTAATGTCAGCAGCATAAAAACCTCATCACCCAGATTGTAGGATTTATTGGTGGGAATAAATAAGCCGCCATTTTGCACATAAGGCATATAAGAGGCGTAAAGAGAAACCTTGTCTTTAATGCTAAGTGAAAGCATACCAGGGCGTGCATTGCTTGCGCTCATAGTGTGGATCCTTTGTCTATTAAATTCTTCATAGAGAGTCCCATGATATTAGCAGATTCTCCCAGATTAATTGAAGATTCAGGGCAATAGTTTCCTTACGAATATATTCAATGATCAGGTCGTTATAAGCAAAAATTCGTTTTAAATCAGACTTTTTGGCGAGTTTATTCAAATGTGGTCGATTGATTTCATTAATGATAGCACTATTAAAATTGGTGTTTTTCAGTCGTACCAGATCATTGACCCAGTCCAGTAGCCAGTTCAGGCTAAGATCCTTGGGTAGCTCGGCCAGTTTGGCGGCATAACTTAGTGAAGATTCACCATTTAGGCCTGCTGTAAGTGCCTTTGCGAGCAATTCGCGATGTTGCAGGGTTTCTTCGTGTTGATACAATGCGGTTAGTGGTGCGCCATGAGCATATTTTAGAGCTATTTCAGGTGATTTCAGGCCTTGAGTCTGCAACCATCCGATAGCAGTCGCCTCACTGGGGTACGGGAAGCGTAACGCCTGACAGCGGCTTCGAACCGTTATCGGTAGGCGATGTGGTCGCGAGGTGACGAGAATGATCAGAGTCTGGTTACCTGGTTCTTCCAGCGTTTTGAGTAAAGCATTGGCTCCCTGAACCAGCATTCTGTCGGCATTTTCAATGATAGCAATGCGGTAGCCTTCGAACTGGCTGCTCGATGTTAATTTGGTGCAGAGTTTACGAATTGCATCAATACGAATATTGAGTACTGGCTTCGTGCTTTTAGAATTCTCTGGCGGAACTGGTTTTAGAAAAGTTAAATCCGGGTGTGTTTGAGCAGCGATTAGCTGGCAGGCACTACACCGCCCGCAGGCTTCTCCAGTTTGCACAGATTGCTTACATAATAAAGAAGCGGATAAGGATTGAGCAAAATCACGCTTGCCGCTGCCTTCTTCACCGTATAACAAAATAGCATGAGGCAACCGTTGAGCTTGCTTCAGCTGCATCATTTTGTGCCATTGTTCCTGTTGCCATGGATAAATCATTGTTTCTAAATCGTTCTGTTACGGTGAAATGAAAGCTTAAATGATTTTGTGTGCCTGTAACTGCTGTTTTATCTGTAACTGTACCTGTTCTAGCGGCAAACTGGCATCAACGGTACAGATACGGTCAGGATGTTGTTTGGCCAGATCAAGATAAGCATTACGTACACGCTCAAAGAAATCATTCTTTTCAGTTTCAATGCGATCCGGTGCGCTACGTTTACCAGCGCGTTCACGACCAATTTCAACAGGGGCATCCAGAATAATAGTTAGATCAGGCCTTAGATCGCCCTGCACCCATGACTCAAGATCAGCGATTTTCGAGGTGCTGAGCTGGCGTCCGCCGCCCTGATAGGCGTAAGTGGCTTCGGTGAAACGATCACACAGTACATACTGTCCGGCATCTAACGCAGGCTTAATGACTTTTTTAATGTGTTCCGCACGTGCAGCAAACATCAATAACAGCTCAGCATCATCACTCATCTGTTCTTTTGAATGCTGTAATAACAATTCACGCAAAGACTCACCCAGAGGTGTACCGCCAGGCTCACGTGTGACAATGCATTGTTTGCCGGTTTCTTCTAACAATTTGAGAATGTAATCGCGATTACTGGTTTTACCGACACCTTCGATGCCTTCAAGAGTGATGAATTTGCTCATTTTTTATTATGTTTTCTTTGGTATTGATCAACTGCCTTATTATGTTCTACTAGTGTACTAGAAAATTTGTGCCGACCCGAATTATCATTGATAGCGACAAAATAAAGATAATCTGTTTTTGCCGGATGCATGACGGCTTTGATCGAACCGAAACCGGGCATAGCAATCGGTGTTGGTGGCAGTCCTTTTCGTGTATAGGTATTGTAGGGAGTGTCAGTTCGCAAATCCCTAAAACGAATATCGCCATCGTATTTGTCGCCAATACCATAAATCACTGTCGGGTCAGTTTGCAGACGAATATTTTTTCGTAAACGATTGATGAAGACACCTGCAATCAGCGCTCTCTCTTCAGGAACGGCGCTTTCCTTTTCTACAATGGATGCAAGTATCAGCGCTTCGTAAGGCGTTTCGAAAGGCAAACCTTCATCACGTTCGTCCCATAAATCATGTAGATTTTTTTTCATCAATTCATGCGCACGCTTGAGCACATCAAGGTCGCTGATATTTTTATGAATATGATATGTTTCCGGAAAAAATAAACCTTCGGGATGATCATAATTAATTTCTAATTGTTCAAGAATTTCTTTTTGACTTGAGTTAATAAGATTATGATCAATAGCTTCATTTGAGTTAATGGCCTGCATAAACTCTTTAAACGTCCAGCCTTCCAGTAATTTCAATGAATATTGATGTACCCGGCCAGTGGTAATGTTATCGATCAAGTCTGACAATGTCATAGCTGGATGAATGATGTATTCACCCGCCTGCAAATGTTTCGCGTCTCCGTTTAATCGTGTCCATAAAATAAGAATTTTTGGGTATTTGATTAAATCATGCTGTTCTAATTGTGCTGCCAGACTACGAATGGTTGCTCCTGGCTTAAGCTCGATAATCTGACTTTCCGATAAGGCATTGGGTGAAGACATTGTTTGACTGATCAGAACAGAAGCCGTTGTCAGGATTGCTATTGCAAAAATAAGGGCGGCAATCGTCAAATTAGATTTTGTTATATATTTTTTCATTGTCTGGAAATTCGTTGCTGTAATACCTGTGTAATTTTTTGAGTTATTGGGCCGATTTCATAACTCTTATTATTCAGTGTGTTGACTGGCCATATGCCAATAATGCTGTTACAAACAAAAATCTCATCCATGCTCATTATTTCTTCTTTTGTTATATTGGTAACTTTAGACTGGATTTTCTGCTCCTGTGCGATAGACAGTATTTGCGCTCGAATGATGCCGTTAACGCCGCTGAGGTTTAATGAAGGAGTGTATAATTGATTTTTTTTAACAGCAAAGACATTGCTCATAGTGCCTTCAATTAAGTGTCCTGATTCATCAAACATAAAGCCTTCCTGATATTCATCCTGCCATTCGTTTCGAGCCAATACATTATCCAGTCTGTTTAGATGTTTAATGCCTGCAAGTCTGGAATTATTTGATACCGGGTGCTGGCAGAAACATGCATTGATTCCCTGTTTTGCATACTGCTCTGAATATGGTGGCAAATCACTGAGAATGACAATACGCGTTGGTTTCTGCGGTAACGAACTTCGATAGCCCCGCTCACTCTGTCCACGCGTTAATATGAGTTTAATAACGCAGCCGCTAACACTGTGTGCTTGTAACATATTTTGCACGTCGGATTCAAAATATTTTATAGCCGAAAGTTCGATACCCAGTTGTTGCGCACTATTTTGCATGCGTACAATATGTTCATTCCAGAATTGCAGTTTGTGATCAACACAGGCGATAGTCTCAAATAAACCATCACCATAGTGCAGACCCCTATCCATAATGGAAAGATACTGACAGGAAATCCCATTGATACTTATATGCTGCATATCATGTATTCAAATTAAAAATATTAACCAGACCCTTTGCCTTGGCGCGAGTTTCTTCCAGTTCGCGCTGTGGGTCAGAGTCTGCCACGATACCACCACCAGCTCGGAAACTAATTTTATTGCCGGCTCTTAGCATAGTACGAATTAAAATATTCAGGTCCATACTGCCATCACGATTAATGTATCCCACCGATCCCGTGTAGGCGCCACGTTGTTCCTGTTCCATCTCAGATAATATTTCCATGCACCGTACTTTAGGGCAACCTGTTATAGTGCCACCGGGAAACACGGCCTTGATTACATCTACTGGTGTTAACTGGTCTTTGATCATACCCTGAATATTGGAAACAATGTGATGCACATGTTGATAGCTTTCCAGCCCCATGAGCTCACTTACCCTGATAGTGCCCGGCTTGCAGACGCGACCCAGATCATTACGTTCCAGATCGATCAGCATGATGTGTTCTGCCTGTTCTTTGGGATGCTCTAATAATTCTTTTGTGATTGCAGCGTCATTATCATGTGTAGATGAACGCGGTCGAGTACCGGCAATAGGTCTTGTTTCAATAATATTTTTTCTGGATGAAACCAGACGTTCTGGTGAAGAACTCATCAGGCAGGCATCACCTAATCGAGCAAAAGCTGCAAATGAGCCCGGATTGGATGTGGATAAAGCATTGAATATATCCACGTCATTAATAACATTATTTATTTCAATCAACCATGGCCTTGATAGATTAGCCTGAAAAATATCACCTTCAATAATATAGTTTTTGATTGTGTTTACCTGCTCCAGATACGGAGCTTCCGGTGATTCACAAATGGCATGGCAGTTTATTTTTGTTGGTTGTATTAAATCAGAATTGCATCCCAATTCAGCCACATCATTTTCAATTTGATCAAGCAGATTGGCGTATTCATTTTCTGCAACAGCTGTAATGGTGTTTCTCAAATGATCTACAATAATTGCAGCTGGACAACGTTTGGCTATGGCGAGCGGAATATTATTATTCAAACTGAGTTCATTGGGTTTTGGCAGCTTCAGTGTCGGTTCAATTTCTACCGCCATTTCATATGACAGATAAATGAACCAGCCACCGGTGAATGGCAGCTCAGTCTGTTGTGTTTGAATTTTTTCTTTTTGCCACCAGTGATCAAAGCTATTAAGAAAGCCATCGCCAATGGCCAGTGCAGGCTCACCAGTAAAGCTGAGTAGTTGGTCTTTATCGAGAGTAAGACATTCCTGAGGATAAGCAAAAAAAATATCGTAGCGGTCACGCAGTCGAGCGTCACTGCTCGACGTGCTGACAAGTGCATAAGGATATTGTTCAGGTCTGGTTTTGCAGAGAACTGTTAAATCCAGATGATCTGAGAGCAACCGGGTCTGGAATGACATCCCTGTTCCGTTAGTCTGTCAGTTTCCTGAAAACCAGTGTGCCATTGGTGCCGCCAAATCCAAATGAGTTGGAGATGGCGACGTCTATTTTCATCTGGCGTGCAGTGTTAGGCACATAATCCAGATCGCAGCCTTCACTAGGGTTCTGAAGATTAATGGTCGGTGGTGCCACCTGATCATGAATTGCCATTGCAGAGAAAACCGCTTCAATACCACCCGCAGCACCTAATAAATGTCCGGTCATTGATTTGGTGGAACTCACCGCTGTGCTGCTGGCATGTGAACCTAAAGCTGCTTTTAGTGCATTGGTTTCTGCGATATCACCCGCCGGTGTAGATGTGCCATGAGCATTAACGTAATCAACATCAGAAGGATCAAGACCCGCATCTCTGAGAGCATTGAGCATGCATTTGGCTGCACCACTTCCATCAGCGATTGGCATGGTCATGTGATAGGCATCACTGTTGTAACCAAAACCGGCGATTTCACAGTAGACTTTTGCGCCTCGGGCTTTGGCGTGTTCATATTCTTCAAGCATCAGTACACCGGCACCATCTCCCAGAACAAAACCGTCACGGTCCTGATCCCAGGGACGACTGGCTGTAGCAGGGTCATCGTTGCGCGTAGACAATGCTCTGGCTGCAGCAAAACCACCAATACCTAAAGGTGATGAAGCTTTTTCAGCACCGCCAGCAAACATTACATCAGCATCACCATAAGCGATAATGCGTGCAGCTTCACCGATACTGTGAGTGCCCGTTGAACAGGCTGTAACCAATGCGATATTCGGGCCTTTGGTGCCGTGCATGATCGAGAAATTTCCCGAAATCATGTTGATGATCGAGCCAGGGACAAAAAAGGGTGAAATCTTACGTGGACCAGATTCGAGCATCTTGCCATGATTTGTTTCAATCATGGGAAGACCACCAATACCTGAACCGATAGCAGTACCAATTCGATCTGCATTTTCATCGGTAATTTCGAGGCCCGAGTCACGCAGGGCTTCATCAGCAGCAACCAGTCCATAATGGATGAAGGTATCCATTTTTTTCAGGTCTTTAGATGCTATGACATGAGTGGCATCAAAATTTTTGACAGTTGCTGCAATCTTAACGGCATAGTCGCTGGTATCGAACTCATCGATAGCAACCACTCCACTTTTACCTGCAATGATATTGCCCCAGCTCTCTTTTAGATTGAGACCTACGGGTGAAACAATACCCATGCCGGTGATGACGACGCGACGTTTGGACACTTTTAGTACCTGCATTAAATAACAACAGCCACTAAAGGTGGCTGTGTTGAACTAGAAAAAAACGACAGAAATTACTCTGTATGTGCGTTTACGTAGTCGATCGCTAATTGAATAGTGGTGATCTTCTCTGCATCTTCATCAGTAATTTCACACTCGAATTCTTCTTCAAGAGCCATTACCAGTTCTACAGTATCCAGTGAATCTGCACCAAGATCATCAACGAATGATGCTTCATTAGTTGCCTGTTCTTCTGTCACACCCAGTTGCTCGATTACAATCTTGCGAACGCGTTCTTCAGCTGTGCTCATTTATATTTCCTCGTTAAATTTATCAGTCATAGAGCTGCGCGGTATTCTAGTGAATTCACGCACAGCAATCCAGTTAAATTATTGCCCAATAATAATACGTTTTATATTAGAATAAAAACAATATGTTACAGTTACATTTTAATCTAAATTATCATTTGAATTTGAAGCCATCGGATTCGAAAATAGCCTAAGGCATGTACATTCCGCCATTTACATGCAGTGTTTCACCGGTAATATAGCTCGATTCTGGACTTGCTAGGAATGCCACAGCATTGGCGATATCAGCAGGATCACCCAAACGAGAGAGTGGAATTGAGCCAATTAGTGCCGCTTTTTGATCATCAGCAAGCTCACGTGTCATATCAGTGTCGATGAAGCCCGGCGCAACGGCATTGACCGTAATGTTACGTGAACCGATCTCTCTGGCCAACGATTTGGTAAAGCCCAGTAAACCTGCTTTAGCCGCAGAATAGTTAGTCTGCCCCGGATTACCAGTAGAACCCACAACAGAACCGATATTGATGATACGACCTTTTCTCGCCTTCATCATTTTGCGTAAAACAGCTTTGGAAAGACGGAAGATGGAAGTCAGGTTGGTATCTATAATATCGTTCCATTGCTCGTCTTTCATCATCATTAATAGATTATCGCGTGTAATGCCAGCGTTATTGACCAGAATACTGACATCACCAAAATCACTGGTGATCTGCTTAATGACACTGGTAACAGAATCCGCATCGGTGACATTCAGACACATACCCTTACCGCTGGTGCCGAGATATTCACTAATTTTTTCAGCACCGCCTTCAGTGGTTGCGGTACCAATTACAGTCGCACCGTCAGCTTTCAGTCGTTCTGCAATAGCTTTGCCAATGCCCCGGCTAGCACCGGTGACCAGTGCAATTTCACCTTCTAATTTATTACTCATAGAAACTCTCTTTATCTCGTTCTTATTTATTCGTATTTAGTGATTATCTGACGTCCATGGAATCGAGGAATCTTTGCATGCTGACAGGGGTATCAAGCGAGAAAGTGGGGATGTCTGGTGTGATACGTTTAGACAGACCGCTTAATACTTTGCCAGGGCCACATTCGACAATAGCATCATCAGCGGCTGAACCGATGATTTCTGCGGTTTGCACCCAGCGCACCGGGTTGTACAACTGCCTTGCCAATGCATCACGAATTGCATCAGGATCATCATGACTTTTTGCGTCAACATTGTGGATAACCTGAATTTCAGGTTTTTTAATGGCGACTGTTTTCAATGTTTCAGCCAGCTGATCAGCTGCCGGTTTCATTAAAGAACTGTGTGAAGGCACGCTGACAGGCAGTTTTAGCGCGCGCTTGGCACCTTCTTCCTTGGCAAACTCAATGGCGAGATCAACCGCTGCAGTGTTGCCTGCAATCACCACCTGGCCGGGTGAATTATAGTTAACCGCTTCGACGACCTGACCAGTCTCAGAAGAGGCACGCTTACATAGTTGTAGGATTTGATCGTCGGTCAAATTAAGAATCGCTGCCATTGCGCCCTCACCTTCCGGCACGGCACTTTGCATCAGTCGGCCGCGTTCAGCGACCAGTTTGATGGCATCGGTAAATTCTATGGATTTTGCTGCAACCAGTGCTGCATACTCACCCAGACTGTGACCGGCCAGGACAAAAGGCTTGAGCATGCATTGCTCAGCCATGACACGCATCACGGCGATATCCGCAGCCAGCATGGCAGGTTGGGTGATTTCGGTCTGGTTAAGTTTCTCAACCGGGCCATTACTAACGATATCCCACAGGTCGTAACCTAGAACATCAGAGGCTTCCTTGAAAGTGTCGATTATTTGTGGCCAGTCTTCGGTGTAGCCTGACAACATGCCAACTGATTGGGAGCCTTGTCCCGGAAAAACAACAGCAATATTCATTTACGTTACCTGAGCTGAAATGATTGGATATTTTTAAGAAAGCGTATTCTATCTCAATCCGAGTACATCTTGCATATCGTAAAGTCCCGCTTTCTGATCCTGTAACCAGATGGCAGCCCGAACAGCACCATTGGCAAAAGTCATGCGACTGGAGGCTTTGTGAGTAATCTCAACGCGTTCACCTTCGGCAGCGAACATCACGGTATGATCGCCGACAATATCACCTGCACGAATGGTTTCAAAACCAATGGTTTTTCGATCACGCGCACCGGTTTTACCTTCACGCCCATAGACTGCGCAATCATCAAGTTTACGGCCTAATGCATCTGCAACCACTTCACCCATGCGCAGTGCGGTGCCTGATGGCGCATCCACTTTATGACGGTGATGAGCTTCGATGATCTCAATATCAACATCATCACCCAGAACACGGGCAGCAATATCGAGCAGTTTGAAACAGAGATTGACACCAACACTCATGTTGGGCGCGAACATGACACTGATTCGTTTGGCAGCGTCACTGATATGCTGCTTCTGTTCTTCAGTAAAGCCAGTGGTACCGATGACAATGCTCTTGTCATGTGCAATGCAAAAGGCCAGATTATCCAGCGTTGCTTCAGTTGATGAAAAATCAATCAGCACATCAAACTGGTCGGCTACTTCAGCAAGATTATCGACCAGATTGACATTGACGGCGCCGATGCCGGCGATGTCACCCGCATCACCACCTAGCAAGGGGTTGCCACTATGCTCAATGGCTGCGGACAGTCGGCAACCTTCAGTCTGGTGGCAGGTAGTGATTAAACAACGTCCCATGCGGCCAGCCGCACCGGTTACAGCAATATTGATCATGTCCACTCCTTGCGCGGAAGCTTATTATTTTTTTAAGATTTTACGTCATCAATGAATCGTTTCACACGATCCACCCAGGAATCATTTTTCGGACTATGTTGCTTGCCGTCAGCCTGAATCGAATTATCAAACTCACGTAACAGCTCTTTCTGCTTGCTGTTTAGTTTAACCGGAGTTTCAACCTGGACGCGACACAATAAATCGCCGACAGGGCCACCGCGAACCTGCTTCACACCCTTACCGCGCATGCGGAACAGATTGCCTGACTGTGTTTCAGCCGGGATTTTTAATTTAAGACGACCATTGAGTGTGGGCACTTCCAGTTCACCACCCAGCGCTGCAGTAGCAATGCTGATAGGCATTTCACAATAAAGGTCATTTTCATCACGAGTAAATATTGAATGCGGCTTAACCTGGATCTGTACATACAGATCACCATTTGGACCACCATTTTCACCAGCTTCGCCTTCACCCGCGAGGCGAATGCGATCACCATTGTCGACACCAGCTGGAATTTTGGCGGACAGTGTTTTCTTCTTCTGCACACGGCCACGACCATGACAATCAGGACAGGGATCAGAAATGGTTTTACCCTGGCCACGACAGTTGGGACAGGTTTGTTGGACAGAGAAAAAGCCCTGCTGCATACGAACCTGGCCGACACCACCACAGGTGGTACAAGTGCTAGCTGTTGTACCTTTTTTTGCGCCAGAACCATCGCAAGTATCGCAGCTTTGCATTGAAGGCACGCGAATACTAACTTCAGTACCAAACACGGCATCTTCCAGTGATAGTTCGAGGTTATACCTTAGATCGGCACCTCGTACGACGCGGCTTCGACCGCCACCGCCTCGTCCACCACCGAAAATATCACCAAAAACATCGCCGAAAATATCACCAAAGTCACCACCACCAAAACCGGCAGCACCAGGGCGTCCTCCCATCGAAGGATTAACACCAGCATGGCCATATTGATCATATGCCGCTCTTTTTTGCGGATCAGAAAGAACCTCGTAAGCTTCTTTTGCATCCTTGAATTTTCCTTCCGACTCCTTGTCATCCGTATTACGATCTGGATGATGTTTCATAGCAAGACGGCGATAAGCTTTCTTCAGATCAGCATCATTTACATCACGTGAAACACCCAGAATTTCGTAATAATCGCGTTTAGACATAGTAACTTCTTCACCACATTGATTCTAAATAAACACAAAACCAGGACAGTTACCTGACCTGGTTTTGTCGCTACAATTTAAACAAGAAAGATATGAGCTTACTTGTTTTCATCCTTGTCATTAACTTCTTCAAACTCGGCATCAACAGCATCATTTTCTTTATCAGCAGAAGCATTCGTTGTATCCGCACCAGATTGTGCATCGTTTGCTTCAGCCTGAGCTGCATAAGCTTTTTCAGCGATCTTGCTGGCGACTTCCGTCAGTGCTGTTGTTTTAGCTTCAATAGCATCTTTATCATTACCTTTCAGCGTTTCTTTGAGATCAGCAATAGCTGCTTCTGCCTGTGATTTTTCACCTGCATCTACCTTGTCGCCCAGATCTTTAATTGACTTTTCGGTAGCATGAATCATGTTTTCAGCAGCATTTCTGGCATCGACCAGAGCACGTGCTTTTTTATCTTCATCAGCATGAGCTTCAGCGTCTTTGATCATTTGCTCAACTTCTTCATCTGACAAACCACTGGATGCCTTGATGACAATAGATTGTTGCTTACCAGTTGCTTTGTCTTTAGCCGATACATTCAAAATACCATTGGCATCAATATCAAAACTAACTTCAATCTGAGGCACGCCACGTGGTGCAGGTGGAATATCACTCAGATCAAAACGCCCCAGCGATTTATTACCTGAAGCCATTTCACGCTCACCTTGTAATACATGCACGGTAACAGCTTTCTGATTATCATCAGCAGTTGAGAATACCTGTGATGCCTTGGTCGGAATCGTTGTATTTTTCTCAACCAGTTTGGTCATGACACCACCCATGGTTTCGATACCCAGTGACAAAGGTGTTACGTCGAGCAATAACACATCATTCACTTCACCGCCGAGTACACCACCCTGGATCGCAGCACCGATAGCAACAGCTTCATCAGGGTTAACATCGCGACGAGGCTCTTTACCGAAGAATTTTTGTACTTCTGCCTGGACCTTGGGCATACGAGTTTGACCACCGACAAGAATAATGTCATCGATATCACTGGCAGACAGGCCGGCATCTTTCAATGCCTGTTTGCATGGACCCATGGTGCTTGAGATAAGATCATCAACTAAACTTTCAAGCTTGGCGCGTGATAGTTTGATGTTCATATGTTTAGGGCCAGAAGCGTCGGCTGTGATATAAGGCAGATTAACATCGGTCTGTTGTGTTGAAGAAAGCTCAATTTTGGCTTTCTCAGCAGCTTCCTTAAGACGCTGCAACGCCAATGGATCATTGTGCAAATTAATACCTGAATCTTTCTGAAATTCGTCAGAAAGATAATCGATCAGGCGCATATCAAAATCTTCACCACCAAGGAAGGTATCGCCATTGGTAGCCAGTACTTCAAACTGATATTCACCATCAATTTCTGCTATTTCGATTACAGAAACGTCAAAAGTACCGCCACCCAGATCATAAACAACAATCTTGGAGTCACCTGTTTTTTTATCCATACCGTAAGCCAGTGCTGCTGCAGTAGGCTCATTAATAATGCGTTTAACATCCAGACCGGCAATACGACCTGCATCTTTAGTTGCCTGACGTTGTGAGTCATTAAAGTAAGCAGGTACGGTAATAACCGCTTCAGTCACTTCATGGCCGAGGTAGTCTTCTGCAGTTTTCTTCATCTTCTGCAATACACGTGCAGAAATTTCAGGTGGTGCCATTTTGTTACCATGTGCTTCAACCCATGCATCACCATTATCAGCTTTGATAATTTTGTACGGCACTAGTTTTATATCACGTTGTACCACTTCTTCATCAAAACGACGACCAATTAAACGTTTTACCGCATACATAGTATCGGCCGGGTTAGTCACAGCCTGACGTTTTGCAGATTGGCCGGTGATGACTTCACCACTTTGTGTAAAAGCAACAATCGATGGTGTGGTGCGATCACCTTCGCTATTTTCAATAACCTTGGCAACGCCTCCATCCATCACGGCTACGCAGGAGTTGGTGGTTCCGAGGTCTATTCCTATAATTTTTGACATGGGTTAAATCTCCAAATAATTAAAACTTTAAATTTGTTTATGCTTGAATCTGAATATGGGGCTATCTCAGCTCTTTTCAATACCTGACTTAAATAAGGTTTATGTGATTATTCAACAGCCTTTGAAACCATGACCATTGCGGGCCTGACCAGACGATCATTAAGCAAATAGCCTTTTTGCATCACCGCAATGACTGTATTGGGTTCAAATTCATCGGTAGGCTGTGCGGTCATGGCCTGGTGTAATTCAGGATTGAATGGTTCATTAACAGGATCGATCATCTTGATGTTAAATTTTTCAAACATCTGATTAACCATATTAAGGGTGAGTGTCATACCTTCACGTAAACTTTCGGTGCTTGCATTTTCTACGGCTAGCCCTAATTCCATGCTGTCCATTACGGGCAAGAGTTCACTGACAAATCTTTCAATGCCATATTTATGAGCATTTTCCAGATCGATCTGAGTACGGCGTCTTAAATTTTCCATTTCAGCCTTACTACGCAGTAACAGCTCCCAGTTTTCTTCTGCTTTCTTCTCTGCCTGATTGATACGCTCAATCATTTCGTCTTCTGCTTGAACCAGTGCTTCTTCTTCAGCACGCATTTGTGCTTCCTGATCGAGCTCCTCAACGACTGGTGACTGTTCCTGGCTTGCCTCATTCGATGACATATTCACTCCAAAATTTAATAAATCAATAAGTTATATTACGTTTGGGTAGATGGGGACGACTTTTGCTTATTCAACCCCAATACCTTTAAATAATTATGCTTTCAGTGCCTCACTCAATAATCGAGCTGTCACATCAACGATAGGTATTACCCTGTCGTAATTAATACGCGTAGGACCAATAACCCCCAGCGCACCAATTACCTCACCACCGACCGAATACGGTGAGGTTACTACGCTGCAATTTCCCAGACCATCAATACCGACTTCTTTACCAATAAAGATCTTCACGCCCTCACCCTGAATGCAGCGATCCAGCAGGCCGAGCATTTCACGTTTATGGTCAAACATATCCAGCATATGCTGCATGTGTTTCATGTCGGTATCGCCACTATATCTGACCAGGTTACTTTTACCCTGTACCAGGTAAGGTTGCTGTTTATCTTCAAAATCAGGTAAGGCTTTATCAGCGACATCAATAACCGTACGCATTATCGCGTCCATATCTTTACGAGTGCGATTTAAATCTGATAACAACTCTTTACGTACTGCAAAGATATCCTGTCCGGAAAAATGACGATTCAGATAGTTAGATGTAGCCTGTAGTTGTTCTACAGAATATGTCTGTTCTAAATGAATAACTCTGTTTTGGACTTCCTTCTCATTTGTCACCAGTATGGCCAGAACTTTATTTTCAGGCAGTGGTAAAAATTCAATATGACGTAATTTTGACTGACTTTTTTTCGGTACAGTAATCACACCAGCCATATGGGTTAGCTCAGAAAGCATCTGATTGGCCTGACTAATCAGCGTATCTTTGTTTTGATCTGGATTCAGTTGCTGCTTGAGCTTGCTGAATAATTCCTTTTGCAGCGGCTGTACTTCGAGCATGGTATCAACAAACATACGCAGCCCTCTTTCGGTTGGTATTTTCCCCGAAGAGGTATGCGGTGCTATAACCAGCCCCTGTTTTTCAAGACCCGACATAACATTACGGATCGTTGCTGAACTGATATCCAGCCCTGCCATATCTGCCAGTTGCTTGGAACCCACCGGCTGACCATCCGTAATGTAACTATCAACCAGTTTCTTAAGCAGGGTTGCAGCTCGGTCATTCAATAACTGGGGGCTCGCGGACATACAATAACTCGATTACAGGATAATAATTAGCACTCATCACTACTGAGTGCTAGCTGCGAATTATCCGTGTAAACCACTATAGGGTCAAGGACATAAGCCCTGACGGCAAGACTACTGGGGTGCCAGAATACCGTCTTCAAGCGTATAAATACGGCTCATACGTTCAGCAATATGCAAATCGTGGGTGACAATGACCAGCGCGGTTTTATAGCTCTGATTAAGTTCAATAATAAGCTCGATGGCCTGCTCCGCATTTTTACGATCCAGATTACCCGTAGGTTCGTCCGCCAGCACGCAATCAGGCCGGTGAATTAATGCGCGTGCTATCGCGGCCCGCTGGCGCTCGCCGCCTGATAATTCGCCCGGTTTGTGCTGAAGACGATGAGATAAACCAACTTCAGCCAGTATCGCTTCAGACTGCTGACTGGCGATTTCAGGTGAAATACCGGCAATCAGCAGTGGCATGGCGACGTTTTCCAGTGCAGTAAATTCAGGCAGCAGGTGGTGAAACTGGTAGATAAAGCCGAGGTGTTTGTTGCGGATGGTGCAGCGCGTCCTCTCGCTGTGACTGGCGATATCTGCGCCATTCAACAGTACCTTGCCGGTAGTGGGTTCATCCAGCCCGCCCAGCGTGTTCAGCAAGGTGGTTTTGCCTGAGCCCGATGAACCGATGATAGCGATGGTTTCACCCTGATGCAGATGCAAATTGATATTTGACAGCACATGCAAAGCATCGCCACTACCCTCCTGATAGGATTTACCCAGACCGATGGCCTCAAGACTGAAACTATTCATAACGCAGAGCCTCAGCCGGTAAAGTTTTGGAGGCCCGCCACGCCGGATAGATGGTCGCGAGTATGGTGATTAAAAAGGCAGATACGGCATAGGTGATAACCTCATCAGCCCTGACATCGGCGACAACGTCACTGATGTAGTAGACATCTGCAGGTAAAAAGTCAGTATTAAAGACCTGCTCAAACCAGCTGACAATTTCAAACACATTCAGCGCTGCCGGCACGCCCAGAGCGACACCGATCAGCGTGCCAAACAAACCGATGACCGCACCCTGCACGATAAATATGGTCATAATGCTGCCCGGTGTAATACCGAGCGCGCGCAGAATCGCAATATCGGCTTCCTTGTCGTTGACTGACATCATCAGGGTAGACACGATATTGAGTGCCGCCACGGCAACGACCATGAGCAAAATGATGAACATCACGGTCTTTTCAGTTTTCAGAGCCCGGAAAAAATTGGTGTGCTGCCGGGTCCAGTCACGTACCCAATGTTCATCACCAAACACCTGGTCCAACTTTCTGGCGATGGCAGGCGCTTCAAAAAGATCGGTGAGTTTTAGCCTCACGCCATTGACCTTACCTTCCAGATCGAACAGTTTGCTAGCATCTTCGATGTGCATATAGGACATTGCGCTGTCGAACTCGTGCATCCCCACTTCAAATACGCCGACGACTTTAAAGCGGCGTAGCCTGGGCATAACACCGACCGCCGTGACCATGGCCTGCGGTGTAATGAGAGTGACTCGATCACCTTCATAAACACCGAGTGAATTGGCCAGCTCACGGCCAAGGACGATACCAAATTCACCTGGCTTGAGGTCGCTGAGACGACCCGAGACCATTTTTTTATCAATGCTTGAAACATTTTTTTCCTGATCAGGCTGAATCCCGCGTACCAGTGAACCGCTCACGCGTTTGCCATTGGTGAGCATAACTTCCTTGCTGATATAGGGTGCCGTGGCGATCACGCCCTCTTCCTGCTTTACCTGATCGGCGACTTGTTGCCAGTCAGCGATGGTGCCGTCGAAGCCGGTGATGGTGGCATGGGATGTCATACTCAGGGTGCGATTTCGCAATTCATTGCCAAAGCCATTCATCACCGAGAGCACGACGATGAGTGAAAACACACCCAGCGCCACGCCTGCGATGGAGATAAACGCAATGAAGGACACAAAATGATTTTTGCGTTTGGCGCGTGTATAACGCAGACCGATAAAAATTTCTTTAGGTAAAAACATGGGGCGGATTTAATCAGGAATGACTAAATAATGCTACGCAAAACAGGCGGCATGTTGCACTCTTGCAACAAAAAGATAGCCTATTCCTGTGGCATTGCCTGCGTGGAAAGCGGCATGACGATAACCTCAACGCGTCTATTTTTCTGCCGGCCGCTTTCTGTGTCATTACTGGCCACCGCGCTCAGTTCACCATATCCAATCGACTTGATAGTCGCCTGCGTGCTCGGCAGATGGAGCGCAAGGTAGTCGCTGACGGCATTGGCGCGTTGTTGCGAGAGCTGCATATTGTAATCATCGGAACCTTTATTATCGGTATGCCCTGCAACGGTAATTCTGGCCTGGGGATAGATCTTTATTTGATTGATCACCAAATCCAGCTGACGGAGGGCGGCGCTTGTGAGCTTCGATTGATTGAAGTCGAAGATCACACCACTGTCCAGTGTCATGCTCAAAGCCGAACCAATGGCACCAATCGCATCGATATCTGAGCCCGGTGAACCCGGGCTGCAATGCTGTTTTAAGTCAGTCAGCCGCAGGTAGCGGAAGCTGTCAAACTGCTGGGTAAAGGCCGCAATATCAACATCGGCATGACCACCACTGATTTCGCCAACCATGATCCACTGATGGTTGTCAGGTGAGATTTCCAGCTGTGTCGGCTCAATGGCCGAGCCCACTTCAAAGATATGCAAATCCGGCCCTTCGATATCGGTCAGCGCGTTGTCGTTGAATTTAACCACCAGCACGCCACCACAACCCAGGCTCAAATAACCTTCACCGCTGCGGTGATTATAATCGGGTATGGATAAAGCATTAGCAGGGTCGCGATGCCTGGGTTTCAGTGGCGCGGGATCGCCTGCGTGGTATTCAATCACTTCGTCGGCAAAAGAAATATCACCCTGAGGGAACAACACTTCACTGCCGTGACTGTCTGAATAATATTTTGCCTTAGCTGTCTCTGGCTGCTGAGCAACAGCCTGGCTGGATAGCATCAGTATTATAAAAAGGTGTATTGAACCGGTATGGGTTTTCATCTGATTCGTCCATGAATAGTTTTAAGGTGACTTGATATTAATCCAGTTCAGCCAATAAGTCTTGCTGACGCGGGTTAATTACTGAATTCGCTGGATCGTCCATAACAGGCCGGTGATGGCAATCATCACCGAGCCTGGAATAATGATGATCTTTCGATACCAGGGCTTATCACGAAACCAGAAACCTACCAGTGCAAAAGCGGCAGCAATTACGGTGAGCTGAGCCAGCTCAACACCAACATTGAAACTAATCAGGGCAGTGGCAAAATCATCGTCGGGCATACCAAAATCTGCGAGCACGCCAGCAAAACCCAGTCCGTGTAATAGTCCGAAAGCAAACACCAGAACCAGCCGGCTTTTGTGCAGCGATTTATGAAAAATGTTTTCAACTCCAATATAGGCAATAGAAAGTGCGATCAGCGGTTCAACAATATTGGCCGAGAGATTGATAATGCCGTTCATCGACAGGCCCAATGTGATGGTGTGCGCCAGGGTAAACATGGTCACCTGCCATAACAAAGGCTTGAGTTTGACGCTTAACAGGAAGATACCCAGTATGAATAAAAGGTGATCGGCACCTTTAGGAATAATGTGCTCAAAACCAACGACTATATAGGAGCCGATCACCTCGGTTACAGATCGTTTGGCAAAAACTTCCTGCAGGGAGAATAACGCGCTCGCCTGATCTTTGCGCAACCATTGCCATTCGGACCAGTGCCATTGCTCGTTCACTTCATCGACCTGCCTGACTCTGACTGCGTTATCGCCATAGCGCGCCGGATAGTACCATTGCAGCTCACGGGCACTGGGCAGAATTTGGCCACTTAATTCGATAACACTGATGCGTGGTACTTTGGTGTAACCGGGCTCGGGGATGGTGACTGAATTGATGGATAGCGAAACCTTGCCAGCTTCTGTTTTAAGAAAGATGCTATCCAGCATATCCTGATGAAAACGGGTAAATTCATTTTCCAGCTCATCAGGCTGCATCGCTCGCAGCTCATCATATTCATCAGCAGTCGGCGCATCTTTGGTATTTTTATACTGCGCATTGATGCCTGTGAGCAGGGCTTCGATGCTGGCGCGAATTTCAACATTAACCCTACCATCAGAATGTGTATTAATTTCAACCAGTGCGGGTTTAACTACATCGGATATTGACGAATTAATACTCAGGAAATAGAGGCACAGAAAAAGAAAGATTTTATGAATAAAGTACAAGGTCCAACGTCCTTAACAGATGCATTAAATTGTGTGTATGATCTAATTGAATTAGTATAAGGTCATACCGAAATGATACTAAATCTCACCTTTTACCATAGTCACGACCTATTTATCAGGAGACGCTGCCATGTCGAAGCTTAATCGACGCGATTTTTTGAAACTACTCGGTATTACTACTGCAGCAGGTTCGCTACCCATACTTTATCGTCACGCCAATGCCAGCATGTCCGGCATCAGTAAAGATTTCTACACCGTCCCCATGAGAGGCAATGCGCGAATTCTACATATTACCGACGTGCATGGACAACTAAACCCGGTTTATTTCCGCGAACCCAATGTCAATCTGGGTGTGGGTGATGCGTTTGGCCGCCCACCGCATATCGTTGGCGAGAAATTCCTGAAAGAAATGAAATTTAAACCCGGTACACCGGAGGCTTATGCCTACACCTATATGGATTTTGATAAGGGCGCAAAAAAATACGGACGCATGGGTGGCTACGCACATATCAAGACACTGCTCGACAGCTTGCGCAAACAGGCAGGCGATACAAGCAACACCCTGACACTGGATGGTGGTGACCTGTGGCAGGGTTCCGGCACCTCGCTGTGGACGCGTGGCGTTGATATGGTCGAAGCCTCAAATATACTTGGCGTCGATGTCATGGTCGGCCACTGGGAATTCACTTACAAGGAAAATGAAGTACTCAGCAATGTGGCACTGTTCAAGGGTGACTTCATCGGCCAGAACGTTAGAGTCAAAGATGAGTCACTGATTGGCGGCAGCTATACAAAATTCGTCGAACAGTTTGATGGTCGTGGCTTATACGATGAAGACACTGGTCATGCTTTCCAGCCTTATGTGATAAAAAATGTTGGCGGTGCCCGAATTGCCGTTATTGGTCAGGCCTTCCCCCGCACTGCCAATGCCAATCCCAAAGAATTTTTCCCCGACTGGTCATTTGGCTTACGTGAAGAGGACATGATCGAACTGGTCGAACAAATACGTGAAGATGAAAATCCTGACGCCATTGTTCTACTTTCGCATAACGGCATGGATGTCGATATCAAAATGGCAGAAAACGTGCCTGGCCTGAATGCAGTGTTTGGCGGCCACACTCACGATGGTATCCCGCAGCCGATCAAAGTTAAAAATGTCGAAGGTAATACCTGCTGGGTGACCAATGCCGGCTCCAACGGTAAATACATTGGCGTCATGGATTTTGATATTCAGGACGGCAAAGTTAAAGACATGCATTACCAAATGCTGCCCGTGTTTGAAGATGCCCTGCCCGCCGATAAAGAAATGCAGGCGTACATCAACCAGATGCGCAACAAAAAATACGACGAGAACATTGTTGAAAGCCGCGCCAATGATCGTTTCTATAATGAAATTCGTCTGGGCAAGACTTTTAAAGAAATTCTCGATGAAAAACTGGCTATTGCTGATCGCACACTCTATCGTCGCGGCAACTTCATGGGTACCTGGGACCAGGTTTTGTGTAACGCCTTACGCTGGGAACACAAAGCCGATATTTCAATGTCGGCTGGCGTGCGCTGGGGCACGACCACACTCAAAGGCGACTGGATCACCATGGAAGATGTGATGACGCAGTGTTCCATGACCTATGGTGAAACTTACGTCGTTGATATGAAAGGTGAAGATATTCTGACTATTCTCGAGCAGGTCGCGGATAATCTGTTTGATCCGGATCCTTACCTTCAGTCAGGCGGCGACATGGTTCGTGTTGGCGGACTCGATTATGCTATCGATCCATCAAAGAAACTATTTGAACGCATCACCAATGTCAGGCTCGACAATGGTGATGTCTTACAGAAAGATAAAACCTATAAAGTCTCCGGCTGGGCGCTGGTCGACCGCACACCTGATGGTCGTCTAATGTGGGACGTGGTTCACGATTATATTCTTGCCAACAAGGGCAAAGACAATGTACTGCGTCTTGAAAAAATCAATCATCCAGAACTGATTAATGTATCTAAAAACCCCGGCATTGCGGATTATCCCGGCAAGATCAGTTAATTAGGATCTTCCATAAATGGCACGGCTCCCGTTTTACGCGGGAGTCGTGTTTTTTCTTTGCTGATAAGCTCGATAAGAAAGCAGAACTAATAAGATCACACCATAAATGAATGGCTGGAGATAATCAGCCTTCACCAGCCAGACAAAATGCAAAACGCCCAGTACTGCAATCACATAAACCAGTTTATGTAGCTTCACCCAGTTTTGTTTAAGTTTGCGTATCATTGATTTATTAGACGTAACCGCCAGCGGAATCAGCATGACAAAGGCGGCAAAGCCAACAGTTATAAAAGGTCGCTTGACGATATCTTTAATAATTTCATTGAGATCAAAAAACTGATCAAACCATACATATGTCATAAAATGTATGACCGCATAAAAAAACACAAACAGTCCGAACATACGTCTGAATTTCATTAGCCATGGCCAGTGTAATATTTTTCTTGCCGGCGTAATGGTCAAGGTAATTAAAAGCAATCGCAGCACCCACTCCCCGGTTTCACGCGTCATGGTTTCAACCGGATTGGCACCCAGCGCATCATTCATTGCGCCCCAGACTAACCATGCCAACGGCACAAGGCAGGTGATAAATAAAAAGGGTTTGATGATGAACGCTATGGTTTTATCAGAAGGCGAAATAGACATCTTAGAAATTTTTAACCAGATCCATACCCGTATAAAGATGTGCCACCTGCTCTGCATAACCATTAAATATTTCTGTTTGACGTTTGGGTTTCCAGAAGGGTTCACCAATACGGCGCTCTGTGCGCTGGCTCCAGCGCGGATGATCAACATCAGGATTTACATTTGAATAAAATCCGTACTCATCAGGAGCCAGTTCATTCCAGGTGGTTTTTGGCTGCGTCTCTGTAAATCGAATTTTGACAATAGATTTAATACTTTTGAAACCATACTTCCATGGCACCACCAGTCGAATTGGTGCACCATTCTGATTAGGCAGAACATCACCGTACAAACCCACCGCCATAATCGGCAACGGATTCATGGCTTCATCAATGCGCAGGCCTTCCACGTAAGGCCAGTTGAGCACGCGACGGGCTTGCCCGGGTAAACGTGACTTATCCAGTAAGGTGGTGAATTCAACGTATCTGGCATTCGAGTTAGGCTCAAACTTTTTTAGCATATTTGCCAGAGAAAATCCCACCCAGGGAATGACCATCGACCAACCTTCAACACAACGCAATCGATAAATGTATTCCTGCAATGCAAAAGGTTTGATGAAATCTTCCAGATTAAAGATGCCCGATTTATTGCACTCACCTTCTACGGCAATACTCCATGGCTTAGGATTAAATATGGATGCATTATTTGCAGGATCCTTTTTGCCTGTTCCTAATTCGTAAAAATTGTTATAACTTGTAATATCTTTTAAAGACGTGATGGTATCATCTGTTTTATAAGTGCTTTGCTGCAAATCAGGCCAACGCTTGGCCCATACGGGCAACATGGCATCAGTAGCCAATATCAAGCTACTGGCAAATGCCTGCCTCATAAATTGACGCCGATGTATATAAACAGACCTGGGTGTAATTTCAGATGCTTTAATATCAGAGGCTTTATTTATGATAATAGTCATGCTATCTCCCGTCAGTTTGCTAACAGACAATAGAAGATTAGAATGGTTCTATTATAATGATATATTCTGTATATTTTTATATATCTATGAAAGAGAAAATCTTCTCATAAAGAAGATTTTCCGTGCTGCACACGACTATGAGTGAATATTCAAAGCCCATCTATCAATGATTTCAAAAAGCTGATGATCCAGAACAGGTTTAGTGATACAGGTATCCATGCCTGCATCAAGAAAGGTTTTGTGCTCATACGGAAGCGCATGAGCTGTGAGCGCAATAATTGGCGTATGTTTAACACCTCTCCTTGAACGCAGTACTTCTGTAACTTCAATACCATTGAGCTCTGGCATACGTATATCCATAAATATAAGATCAAAATCGTTATTAAGTGCTGCATCCAAAGCACATTTACCATCTTCAGCTTCTGTTGTAGTAATACCACGTTGAGCCAATAAAGTTGTTATTAACTTACGATTAATAGCATTATCATCAGCAACAAGAATATGTAAACCAGTATATTTATTATCTGATTGTGTCAATGTACGTTTTTTTACAGGCTCAGGAATTTGATCGGTTTCAATAATAGGTAAATGTATCCAGAAAGTAGCGCCATTTTTTAGATTATCTTTTACGCCTATACTTCCGTTCATTAATTCAATCAATTGTTTTGAAATAGCCAAACCCAGGCCCGTACCTGAATCTGGTTTGTATATAGAATAATTGGCTTGAGTAAATGCATCAAAAATACGACTTTTTTCGCTATTTGTTACGCCCTTGCCAGAGTCAGAAATTTCAATCATTAATTTATCAACTCCATCTTCCCTGATTTTCTCGGCAATTAAAGTAATTGACCCTTGATCAGTAAACTTTACGGCATTACCAATCAAATTAGAAAGAATTTGTCTAAGCCGTAGTGGATCGACAATCATGTGTTCGGGCAGATCACTGGAAACATGAAAGTCAAGTTGTAGTGATTTTGTTTTAGCAGCAGCAAAATACAATCTAACTACAGAAGACAGGCATTGTTTAATATTAACCGTTTCTGCCTGCAGCTCCATTTTTCCAGATTCTATACGAGAAAAATCCAGTATATCGTTAATTATAATTAATAAGTCATTAACGCATGTATTGATAGTATTAACATACTCAGTTTGATTTTCATCTAGTTTTGTTTCTGATAATAGATTAGTAAAACCAATAACACCGTTCATGGGAGTACGAATCTCATGACTCATATTTGCCAGAAAAAGACTTTTTGCTTTATTTGCCTGTTCAGCCTGATCTTTGGCTTTGATTAGGTTTTCTTCGGCAATTTTACGGGCTGTAAAATCCTGGCCAGTACCCTCGACACCGATTACGACCCCATTCTCATCAAGTACAAAATGAGCATTGGTTGACATCCATATGGTTGAGCCATCTTTATGTCTTAAAGTAATAGGATATTGCTCAACATGACCATTATTATCAGCCATGGCCCGAAGAAAAGGTTCGCGATGCTCTGGATTAATATAAAATTCTGTAATTTTATGACCAACTAATTCTTCAGGCTTATAACCTAATAAAGGTTCCACGGAAGAAGATACAAATTGAAGTACACTGTCGTCATCAGTTCGATAATAAGTGTCCTGAAGATTATCAAGAATACCTTTTAATTCACGTTTTGATTTTGTCAGATTTTCTTCAATTATTTTATGTTCTTCTAATTTCTTTGAATAAACAAGATTATTATTTTTGAGCTTATTAGAAGATCTGATCCACAGTATGGTTGAAATAATTGTGGTAATAATAAAAATAATTAGCAATGTGTCCAGGTATGTCATTTTATTTATAATCCTTTTATAACTTCTAATTATATTTCACTGTCATTATTTATTTTATGCAATAAACATAAACCAAATATCCATATCAAATGCTTTTTTTGTAATTATGAAAACGCATGAAGTTACATTACCTCATTGGCATCTTATATATTATTATCTACAGGGAAGATACAAATTTTATCTACACCCTGTACAGATAAAAATTTTATAGTTAGCCTAACCAAACCCGCGCATTTCTGAACATGCGCATCCACGGTGAATCTTCTTGCCAGACTGTAGGACGCCATGAATTCTGTACACTACGGAAGACGCGCTCCGGATGCGGCATCATAATCGAAACGCGACCATCATCGGTGGTAAAACCGGTCAGTCCTTCGGGTGACCCGTTCGGGTTTAATGGATACTGCTCTGTAGCAGCGCCGTTATGATCAACAAAACGTAATATTGAATGCACCTGTTTTTGCTGTTCGTCTGTTTTATATTCAGCCAGACCTTCGCCATGAGCTACAGCAATCGGCATACGTGAGCCCTGCATACCAGTTAACAGAATTGAAGGTGACTCCATGACTTCAACCAGACTAAAGCGCCCCTCGAACTGTTCGGACTGGTTGCGCACAAAATGTGGCCAGTGTTCAGCACCGGGGATTAGCTCTTTGATATTCGCCATCATCTGGCAACCATTACAGACACCTAAACTGAATGTGTCTTCACGATTAAAATAGTCACTGAAGACATCACGAGCACGTGCATTAAACAAAATAGTTTTTGCCCAGCCTTCGCCGGCGCCGAGTACGTCTCCGTAGGAGAATCCGCCACAGGCAACCAGGCCTTTGAAATCTTCGAGGCTGAGGTTGTTATTAATGATGTCGCTCATGTGGACATCAATAGCATCAAAACCGGCGCGGTCAAAAGCAGCAGCCATTTCAATCTGGCCGTTAACACCCTGCTCTCTTAGCACTGCAATTCTGGGGCGCGCACCACTGTTAATCATGGGTGCGGCAACATTGTCATTCGGATCGAATGTCAGTGAAACATTGATACCGGTATCATCTTCAGTGATGCCGTCAAATTCCTGCTGAGCACAGTCGGAATTGTCGCGTATCGATTGAATCTGGTAACTGGTTTCGCTCCAGGCTTTTTGCATGGTGACTAAATCAGATTCAAACACCAGTTTATTATTTCGCGTGAAGCGGATTTTCGAATCGCTGGCAACCGAACCAATTCGGTGACTGCACGTTTTCAGGCCGTATCTTTGTAACAGTGCTTCGACCTCATCAATGTTTTCAGAAGCCACCTGAATGACACCACCGAGTTCTTCATTAAATAATGATGCAATATTATCGGCTGGTAATGAGTCCAGTTTAATATCGAGGCCGCAGTGTCCAGCGAAAGCCATTTCACTCAAACAGGCAAACACACCGCCATCGGAACGGTCATGCCACGCTAACAGCTTGCCCTCATTATTGAGCCGCTGGATCACAGCGAAGAACATTTTGAACTGTTCGGTGTCATCAAGATCGGGTGGTACATCGCCGATCTGTTTACAGGTCTGCGCCAGTGCGGATGCACCCAGACGATTTTTACCGTTGCCCAGATCAATAAGGATCAGTTCGGTTGCGCCGGCATCGGTAACCAACTGAGGCGTTAGTGTTTTACGCACATCCGTGACGGTTGAAAAGGCGGTAATGATTAAAGACAACGGCGCAGTAACGGCGCGTTGTTCACCCTCTTCTTCCCAGACAGTTTTCATCGACATTGAATCTTTGCCGACCGGAATGGTTAAACCTAACTTGGGGCAAATATCCATGCCGACTGTTTTTACAGTGTCATATAAACGCGCGTCTTCGCCGGGATGTCCCGCCGGTGCCATCCAGTTAGCCGAAAGCTTTACCCCAGATAGATTTTCTATCGATGCGGCCATAAGATTAGTGATGGCCTCGGCTATTGCCATGCGACCGGAGGCTGGTGCATCCAGCAGTGCCACAGGCGTACGTTCACCCATGGCCATGGCTTCGCCTTTATAACTTTCAAACGAAGAAGTAGTCACCGCAACGTCGGCCACCGGTACCTGCCATGGGCCGACCATCTGATCACGCGTGACCATGCCGGTAATACTGCGATCACCAATGGTAATCAAAAATGATTTGCTGGCGACAGAAGGCAAACGTAAAACATTAAAAGCGGCTTCGTTGATATCAATTGTGCTGGTATCAAATACTTTCTGTTGAATCTTGATGGTTTTAACATCGCGCAGCATTTTAGGTGGCTTGCCGAGCAGGACATCGAGCGGCATATCGACAGGATAATTACCAAAATGATTATCGTGCACGCGCAGATCCAGTTTTTTGGTGGTCCTGCCCAAAATGGCATAGGGGCAACGCTCACGTTTACACAGAGCGATAAAATCATCGATCTTATTCGGGTCGATAGCAATGGTGTAACGCTCCTGCGATTCGTTGCACCAGATTTGCATCGGTGTCATGCCCGGCTCGTCATTGTGCACTTCGCGTAGTTCGAACTCAGCACCACAGCCGCCATCATGAACCAGCTCGGGCAAGGCATTGGATAAACCGCCCGCACCAACATCATGAATAGAAAGAATCGGGTTGTTATTGCCCTGCATCCAGCAGCTGTCGATGACTTCCTGGCAGCGGCGCTCCATTTCCGGGTTGCCGCGTTGAACTGAGGCAAAATCCAGGTTCTCGGCACTGGTGCCGCTGGCCATGGATGAGGCCGCACCGCCGCCCAGACCAATCAGCATGGCCGGACCACCGAGTACAACAATAGGCGTGCCCACAGGCAGCGATAATTTTTGCACGTGATCTTCACGGATATTGCCGTAACCACCCGCCAGCATGATGGGCTTGTGGTAACCGCGAATTTCATCGCCTGCAACGCCGGGCACTTTTTCCTCAAAGGTGCGGAAATAACCGGCGATATTGGGGCGGCCAAATTCGTTATTGAATGCGGCTGAGCCGATCGGGCCTTCGAGCATGATATCGAGCGCAGAAACAATACGATTGGGCTTGCCGTTGTCGGTTTCCCAGGGCTGGGCGTAACCCGGAATTTTCAAATTGGACACCGAAAAACCACTCAAACCGACCTTCGGCTTTGAGCCGCGACCGGTTGCGCCCTCATCACGGATTTCCCCGCCCGCACCGGTGGCAGCACCGGGAAACGGTGAAATCGCGGTCGGATGATTGTGGGTTTCCACTTTCATCAGGATAGCAATGTGCTCTTCCGTATAACCATACTGCTTGCTGGCAGCATCCACCATAAAGCGCGGTGCCGTATGCGAAACCATCACCGCTGAGTTGTCGCTGTAGGCGCTCAGTACGCCTTCAGAATGCAGCTGGTAGGTATTGCGGATCATATTAAACAGCGAGCGATCCTGCTCTTTGCCATCGATAATCCAGTCCGCATTAAAGATTTTGTGGCGACAGTGCTCGGAGTTGGCCTGCGCGAACATCATCAGCTCAGCATCGACCGGATTACGCTTGATCGATGTATAAAAATTGACCAGATAATCGATTTCATCCGGCGAAAGCGCCAGTCCGAGTTCAGTATTAGCAGCGCGGAGCGCCTCGATGCCACCGGCCAGCACATCTACCGTACTGCTTTCGGCTGGCTGGGTATGGCTAAACAGCACCTCTGCATCATCATACTGACGCAGCACCGATTCGATCATGCGGTCGTGCAAACAGGCATCAATCAACGATATTTCAGCCTCAGTCAGCGCATAACCAGCTTTGGTGGCCACAACATAGGCGATACCGCGTTCCAGACGTAAGATCTTGTCCAGGTTACAGTTATGTGCGATATCCGTCGCCTTCGATGACCAGGGTGAAATGGTGCCGGCACGCGGTGTCACCAGGAACAATGTGCCTTCGCAGTTGACGTCCTTAAGCTTGGGGCCATATTGCAGTAATCGAGCCAGAATGGAACTTTCTTCCGCATTCAATGCCTCATTCACATCGGCAAAATGCACAAAATGCGTGGCAAGCCCGGAAACCGCTGGAACCAGCGTTTTTAGCTCATCCAGCAGTTTATTTAAACGAAAATCGGATAATGCGGGAGACCCTTGAATATGCAGCATATTGCCCTTAAATAGGTGGTGTATAAGGAAGGATGGAATGATAAAGCAAAGCAGCTTCAGATTAAACCATGTTGCGTAGCTAGTTTAACATTCACAGCGTATAATCGCCGATGGAGCCTTGACCAGCTCTATAACAGTTCAGGAAACAAAACACGGGGGCGACATGGCTTCGACGTGGGTAGCAAAACCTGAGGTGCATGCAGAGGTGTGAATCTCCTCTTAAATCCAGTCACAAAACTTATAGTTGCCAACGACGACAACTACGCTTTAGCAGCTTAATAACCTGCTCATAGCCCTCGGCCTGATGTGTTCCTGTACGCTCAGATCACCGGGGTCGACTCATACAGGATCGCGATGAAGCATGTCTGGTGTGGATTCGTTAAAACTTATCCAGAATCGCCATCAGTTTTCCCCGCCCATTGGGTAGCTGCTGGTTAAACTTAAGAATGGGATAAGCATGTAGAGCCGATGGCGGAGTGCTTGCGGACGCGGGTTCAATTCCCGCCGCCTCCACCAAT
>Ga0224496_10000233_pt1 | contig 40755 bp, 33 predicted proteins | sample SF_Jul11_sed_USG_2_FD_168127 | JGI IMG/M metagenome (GOLD analysis project Ga0224496, IMG submission 168127) | Sediment microbial communities from San Francisco Bay, California, United States - SF_Jul11_sed_USGS_8_1 | ecosystem: Environmental > Aquatic > Marine > Sediment | place: USA...
GGGGCCATCGGACAAGGAGCTTTGCTGGTGGTTGGAAAGGTTGGGGCTGGCGCCTGAGCTTTTGGGTAAATCGGCTGCTGCCCTTTCCATTGGGCAGAAGCAGAGGGTGGCGCTGATTCGCGGGCTGCTGGTCAGGCCAAAGCTGGCCCTGCTGGATGAGCCTGCCTCCGGGTTGGATCTGGAGTCGGCGGAGCTGATGCGCGGGCTGATCGCTGAGCTGGTGGAAAACGACAGGATGGCGGTGGTTCTGACCAGCCACCAGAAGCTGTTCCACGAAGCCCTGGTCCATCGGGAGGTTAATCTGATGGAGAAATCGCCATGATTATAGATCCGGATATTTACGACATGAGCATGACCATGCTGATGTTCGGCGCGGTGGTGGGTCTCTCCCTATACGACGGGCTGAAGCTGGAGAAAAGCCTGATAATCGCCACTATCAGAACCGTGGTCCAACTGGTCTTTGTGGGATATGTGATCACTGCCCTGTTCCGGCTGGACAACTGGTGGGTGGTGATACTTTCCTTTATGTTCATGTCTGCCGTGGCGGCCAAGGCAGGGCTGGACCGGATGAAAGGCGCCGTGCCAGGGCTTTACGCGCCGATGTGGCTGGGGATAGTCTTCGGCTCCCTATACACCGTGGCGGTGGTCACCGGCGCCGTGCTGAAAGTGGAGCCGTGGTACAGGGTGGACGTGATGATCCCCCTGGGGGGGATGATCCTGGGCAACGCCATGAATGGTGGAGCAATCGCCGCGGAACGGCTCTACTCGGAGATCAAAGGGCGCCGGGAACAGATCGAGACCCTGTTGATGCTAGGTTGGGACTATCGGGCCGCTACGGCCGAAGCGCGCCGGGAGGCTGTGCGGGCGGCGTTGATCCCCACCATAAACACCATGACCACCGTGGGGCTGGTGCATCTGCCGGGGATAATGGTGGGCCAGATGCTAGGGGGTGTGGACCCTGGGGTGGCGGCCAAATATCAGATCGTTATAATGCTTATGGTGGCGTCCTCCGTGACGCTGACGGCAGCGCTGTTCACCAAGCTTGCGATGAAACGATTCTTTACACCTAATCAGGCGCTAAGGGGGGAGCTTTTCGAGTAGTCAACAGAGGGGACCACACTGACAGAGGGGATCCTGGCGCAGGAAGCTGGAAATGATCGCCCCAAAGCGAGGGCTCTAGGGCTTGACGACCTTGCCTGCGGAGATGCAGCGGGTGCAGACGCGGATGGTCTTGCTGACGCCGCCTTCCGCAGGTGTGCGGACCTTTTTCAAGTTCGGGTTCCAGCGCCGTTTGGATGAGTTGTTGGCGTGGCTCACCTTGTTACCGAACATCGGCTTTTTGCCGCATAAACTGCATTCCCTGGCCATGATCCGTCCGTTTCGTAAAAATGTATGTATTTTGGGAAAAGAGCAATCTTAGCATGATTTCCCGGAGAATCAACTCTTTTTTTGCCAGGGGCTACCACTCGTGACAGGGCTTATGCGGTCAACCCACTTGTGGGTTCACGCCCACTTGTGGGTTCACGCCCACTTGTGGGTTCACGCCCACTTGTGGGTTCACGCCCACTTGTGGGCCGCCCGGCGGCGCACTTATAACCTATCCTCTATACCCACACAACAATAAACAATTTGTAAATATGTCGCTAATTCTCTAACATTCATGAGTACACCAAATCTTAAGGGGAATCGATGACCGTCAAGAAACCCGCCCCAAAAGGCGCCTTGGAGGTGAAGACCACCACCTGTTACATGTGCGCATGCAGATGCGGCATAAAGGTCACCATAGAGAACGGCCAGGTCCGCTTCATCCAGGGCAATCCGGACCACCCCACTAACCAGGGAGTCATCTGCGCCAAGGGTTCCTCCGGCGCCATGAAGCAGAATAGCCCCGCCCGCATCTTCTCCCCCTTGTTGCGCAAGGAAGGGTCGGAGCGAGGCGCAGGCGAGTTCGAGCAGATATCCTGGGACCAGGCGTACGACATCCTCACCGCGAGGCTGAAAAAAATCCGGAATGAAGACCCGAAGAAGCTGGCCTTTTTCACCGGGCGCGACCAGATGCAGGCGCTGACCAGTTATTTCACAAAACAGTTCGGCTCGCCAAACTACGCGGCCCACGGCGGCTTCTGTTCCGTAAACATGGCCACTGGCATGATCTATTCCATCGGCGGCTCCTGCTGGGAGTTTGGCGCCCCGGATTGGGACCGGGCCAAGTACGCGGTAATCTTCGGTGTGGCGGAGGATCACGACTCTAATCCGATGAAGCTTGGCATCAGCAAGTTCAAGGAGCGCGGCGGCAAGCTGGTGATGGTGAACCCTGTTCGCTCCGGCTATGGCGCGGTGGCGGATGAGTGGATTCCCGTCCGGCCCGGCACGGATGGCGCCCTGATCATGGGGATGCTCAAGGTGCTGCTGGAGAACGGGTTGTTCGACAGGGAGTTTCTGCTGACCCAGACCAACGCGCCTCAGCTTGTGGTGGTGGACGAAGGGGGCGAAGAGGAAGGGCTCTTCTGGCAGGAGGGGGAGTTTGAGGATAGTGATCATACCGCAAACTATGTTTGGGACAGGGTGACCAATTCACCAAAACCTTTTGGCGAAAAAGGAGTCCAGCCCAAGCTGGTGGGGGAGTTTAAGACCCCCGATGGCAAAAGGGTGAAGACCGCGTTCACACTGCTTTCCGAGCGGGTGCTGGCGGATTACCCGCTCGACAAGGTGAGCAGGATCACCGGTGTGCCAAGGGAGCAGATAGAACGGGTGGCGCTGGAGATGGGAGTCATCGCCCGGGACGAGACGATAACCCTTCCCATAGAATGGACCGACGCCTTTGGCGAGCATCACAAAACCGTCACCGGCAACCCGGTTTCCATATTCGCCATGAGGGGCCTGGCCGCCCACTCCAACGGATTCCAGACCATCCGCGCCTTCTCCACCCTGATGATGGCGCTGGGGATAGTGGATCGCCCCGGAGGATTCCGCCACAAGCCGCCCTTCCCAAAGCCGATCCCCCCATGTCCCAAGCCTATCGACGGCCCGCAATATATTCAGCCAAACACTCCGCTGCCAAACCCGGAGCTCGGGTTCCCCACCAAACCGGAGAACCTGATGGTGAACGAGGACGGCTCCCCGGTGCGAATTGACAAGGCGTTCAGCTGGGAGTTCCCGCTTACGGCTCACGGCATGCTGCAAAACGTCATCACCAACGCCCACAACCATGACCCGTACAAGATAGACACGCTGATCCTCTTCATGGCCAACATGGCGTGGAACTCCAGCATGAACACAAGCCGCATGCTGGAGATGCTGCGGGCCAAGGATGACAGTGGCGAGCATCGGATACCTTTCATCGTTGTTTCCGACGCGTTTTATTCGGAGCAGGTGGCCTATGCCGACCTGGTGCTGCCGGACACCACATACCTGGAACGCTACGACGTTCTCTCCTTGCTGGATCGGCCGATCAGCGAGGTGACGGGCCTGGTGGACAGTATCCGCCAGCCGGTGATCGATCCGCCGGAAGGGTGCGAGGCTTTCCAGGAGACACTGATAAAGCTGGCGGGGCGGCTGGGGCTGCCAGGCTTCTGCGACGACGCAGGCAAGACGAAGTTTCGCGACTATAAGGATTTCGTCATCAACTGGACAGTGGCGCCGGACACACCGGTGGGCTTTCTGGCAGGATGGCGCGGCAAGGAGGGGCGGGACCATATCGTGGGAGAGCCGAACCCGGATCAGTGGGAGATGTATGTCAAGAACGGCTGCTTCTTCGAGCTGGAGCTGGAGGAGTCTTTGCAATACAACCGCAATATAAACCAGGGATACCTGGACTGGGCGCTGGACCATAAGCTGATCCGCCGCAATGATCCTATCATAATGAAAATCTACTCCGAGACCTTGCAGCGCTTCCGGCTGGCCGCCAAAGGGACGCGCAAGGGGCGCCAACCATCTTCGGAGGCCACCCGTCGCCGAATTTTGAAGTATTTCGATCCCATCCCATTTTGGCATCCGCCGCTGGAAGATTACCGGGTGGACACGGAGAAGTACCAGATCCACGCCATCACGCAGAGGCCCATGCCGCATTACCACGCATGGGACTCGCAAAACGCATGGCTTCGACAGATCATCGGCCAGAACTTTTTGTACATGAATCCTATTCTCTCCAAAAAGCTGGGCCTGGCAGAGATGGACTGGGTGTGGGTGGAATCGGCCCACGGAAAGATACGCTGCCAGATGAAAACGACCCAGGCTGTCCAGCCGGATACGGTGTGGACCTGGAACGCCATCGGCAAGCATCCGGGAGCCTGGGGGCTGGACCCGAATGTGGATGAGGTTCAGAAGGCTTTTCTGCTGAACCACCTGATCACCGAGGAGATATCGGATGGTGACGGAGGATACATATCCAATTCCGACCCGATCTCCGGTCAGGCGGCATGGTATGACCTGCGGGTGCGGATATGGAAAGCCGAAGAGGAAGGGTCCTGGCCCCAGTTTGCGCCGATCCAGCGGCCACCGGGGATGAAGGAAACACCGGATATCCTGCGCTACTCCTCCTCCGGAAAGAAGTGAAGCCATGACACAGCAATTTGCCCTGGTGATAGACCTGAACACATGTGTGGGGTGCCACGCCTGCGGCGCCATATGCAAGTCGTGGAACACCTCCGGCCAGTTCGGACCCCTTACCGACCATAATCCCTACGGCAAGGATGTCACCGGGGTGTGGTTCAACAGGATTCAAACCTATGAAGTGGGGGAATACCCCAACGTGGAGGTTGTTCACTTCCCAAAGTCGTGCATGCATTGCGTGGACGCGCCATGTGTGCCGGTGTGTCCCACCAACGCCACTTATAAAAGAGAAGAGGACGGCATCGTCCTTGTTAACTACAACGACTGTATCGGGTGCAAGTATTGCTCCTGGGCGTGCCCATATGGCTGCCGAGAGTTCGACCATTACGATGGCGTAATGAAAAAATGCACCTTATGCGTGGACAGGATTTATGACGAGACCCTGCCCGAGGAGGAGCGGATTCCCGCCTGCGTGCTGGCCTGCCCGGCCAAGGCCAGGAGCTTTGGAGATATCAATGATCCAGAGTCGGATGTCTCCCGCGCCATCCGCGACAAAATGGGGCACAAGCTGATGCCGGAAACCGGCGCCAACCCGGCCAACCATTATCTGCCGCGTCGAAAGACCCATGTGGCTTTGGATCTGGACCAGGTGACCGTAAAGAAACAAAAAGCCATTATCGTCACACGCAAGAGCGCCAAGGAAGGCGAAACCTTGATTGAAGACTTTGGTATCGGAGGTTGATATGAGGCCGGAATATTCCCTTATATTGCTGACTGTGCTGGCAGGGGCAGGCCAGGGGCTGTTTCTATTTCTGGCCACGGGAGACATGGCCGGATTCTCCAAGGGTTCCCGCCTGCCTCCGATGACCACCCTCACAGGGCTGGGTGTGGCGCTGGCGCTGACGCTGGCCGGGATGGCCGCGTCCTTTTTTCCCCTCACCCACAAGGCGCGGGGAGTAAAGGCGATCAATAAATGGCGCCACTCCTGGCTCTCCAGGGAAGTTATCCTGTTGCCCGTGTTTGTGGGGGGGATGGTGTTCTATGGCCTTCTGTATTTCATCGGCGTCCATCCGGCCATCATCCAGGCCACCGGGGTGGCCGGGATATTCGTCGTCCTGGCCCTGTTCATCTCCACCGCCATGATCTACGGTCATTTGACGATTATCAGGGAATGGGGGACGGCGTATACACCCGCCAACTTCACCCTCACCGGTATGATAACAGGGTGGGCTTCCGGCGCGGCTGTGTACCAGATGGGCTTGGCGCCGGTGGGCGCCACCCTATTCAACCTGCGTCTATTCTTCCTCCTGGCTGTCGCGGGCCTGATCGTGAAGCTGTTATATTATCATCGAAACTCGCGGCTCTACTCCCCCACCACCATCCAGACGGCGCTGGGGATAGGCCATCGGAAAATCCGCCTGATGGACACAGGCTCCGCCTACCCCACATACAACACGGAGGAGTATCACTACACCGCCCTCAAAGAAAAACGGGGGATCCTGAAAGTCGCGTCCATAATCCTGCTATACATTTTGCCCATGGCTGGCCTGGCGTGGGACTATATGGCGCTATTCTCCGGCGGTGAGGGGTGTCTGGCGCCAGTGGCCGCTATATCCGCCATGGGGGGGGCGTTTATCGAGCGGTGGGTCTTCTTTGTGGAGGGAAACCACGCCCAGAACCTTTATTACGGCAACTTCCCTGTCGAAGCCCGGCCAAACCCGATCCTGCAATCGGGGAAAAAGGACGCGCCGTTGCCACCGGCTTGACCGCCCCGGGCATCGGCCTGGTTACCCTGGACGAGGCATTAGCTCCCGCTCTCCGGCATGTATCCGGGTTACCCCATCGGCGCTGGAACTTTTTTGCCCCCCGACGTGTCCAAGGTATGTAGCGCGTTCCCGGTTTTGGCGAATCCGCAAATATCATCAGAGTTATAGAGGATTGTTAACATGACTTACCCCCCCACCAAACCTCGCAATTTCAACAAGCTTCTCCTCCCCCTCCTCTGGTTCATGGCCGGGACCGCGCTCCTGCTCTCCAGCTCCGGCGCCACCGCCGCTACGCTGGAGCAATTTCTTTCGCGCATAAAAAGCTCCCATCCATATATGAAGAGAGAGGCGATCGGCCCAGAGGTGGATGAGGCGGCAAGACAGCAGCTGGCGGGTGACAAAGACTGGATTCTGAGAATCACGCCGAATGCACGTCATACCGAATCCAGCCTTGCCCAACCTGGGCAGCCGGAGAGCGCGACTATCTACGGAACGCGGATGTCTCTGGAAAAGACCTTTTGGGCTACTGGCGCGCGGCTTCGATTCACAGCGGATACGCTATATGCGGATCAGACCTGGGGTGACCGGCTGACTGGGCCGCAGACCAGGCCGCCGGGGGGTGGGAACGCCCAGAACCCTGGCCCGATCTCCGAGGCGCAATACCAGACCGGGGTGGGAGTGAGTATAAGCCAGCCGTTGATGCAAAACCGGGGCGGCGCGCAGGATAGGGTGCTGTATGAGGCTGCGGAGTACCAGGTGGAGGGGAGCCAGGCGAAGACCCATGAGAATCAGAAAGATTTTCTGCTCCAAATGGCCGAAAGCTTTCTGGACTGGGCCCTCGCGCAAGAGCGGGTGCAAATCGCCAGGGAGCGGCTGAAGGAGGAGCAGGAGGCCATGACACATGTTGGCGCCATCACAAAACCGGGAGGCGGGACTCCCCAGGTCGCGGCTCTGGACGCGGCGCGGGCGGAGGATGCGGTGATGTCCGCCCGGCGGAACCTGGCACTCGCGGAAGCGGTCATGAAATCGCTCAGGGCACGACTGGCCGAGTTGGCCCAAAACCCGAGTATGAACAACGAATCCGCAGAGCTGAGCCTGTATGAAACCGGCGCCATCCCCTCCGCGGAAAAAGCGGAAAAGATGGCCATCCGCCAGTCTGGCATTTTGCGCTCCCTGATGGCCCAAAAGAAGCAACTGACGACCATGGGAGCCGGGCTGGAGGATAAGTCCGATCCGGAGCTGACATTGAACCTTGGCGCCGGGCTGAAAGGTGAGGACCCGGATTACTCCCAGTCGCTGGGGATGGAGAAACAGGAGTGGAACGCCTCGTTGATATTCGTTTATCCGATAGGGAACAATTCCGCCACGCAGGAGGTAAGGAAAAACAGGCTTCAGATAATGCGGATGGAAGAAGATATCCGCGTAGCCAGACTGGACCTGTCCGCTCTGGTGAAAAAGCTGATCACACGGATAGAGGAGACGGACAAGGCGCTATCTGTTAGCCGGGAGCATGTGGCGGCAGCGGCCAGGCGAGCCGGGGAGGAGGGGCGGATGTACTCCAGTGGAAAGGGCGATTTAGCGCTGGCCATTTTAAGTAGGGACAACAAGGAAAAGGCGCGGGCGCTTCTTGCGGAGACATCAGCGGAGAGGTGGAAGCTGAAGCTGGCCCTGGACGCGGCTTTAGGGGCTATTTAGATGTTAGAATCGGGGCCGACGTATGTTATAATTCATTCCATTTGAGAATAGGAGCCTTGACTGATGCTCAGGTGGGATGAAAGCTATAGCGTGGGAGTGGAAAGATTCGACGCTCAGCACATGAACTTTTTCCGGATACTGGAGCAACTGGCTCAGGACGCAGAAGAGGGAAAAGACGCCGTGTGTAAGGCGATCGATGGGCTGTTGAAATACGTCACGGACCATTTTCGTGAGGAGGAAGAGCTGATGCGCTCCCTCGGATACCCCGGCTACGAGGATCATGTAAAGGAGCATGGGAAACTGATGGAGAAGACCAGGGAGCTATACTCCGACATGGACGCGGGCAGGCCAGACTCCGTGGAGAGTGTTCAATTGGTTTTGATCGACTGGATCCTGGAACATATCGGCAAGGTCGACCAGCAGTATGTCAGTTTTTTTCGGGAGAAGGAAATCAGCTGAGCGGGGGCTTGCGGCATACAGGATGTAGCTTGAACCTATCTCCCGCAATCCGGGTGTCGCAGGATTCCCGAACTTACACGATAACTTCGACAAAAAAAACCCGGCGGGCTTTAACTAAATAAAACCCCCCGGGTCATATTCCCTAGGTAGGCGGATCGCGATCCGCCCCTGCCAAAGAAAGGTGTGGCCCCCGCCAATGACGCGCCACCTTGTATCAGCTCCTTAAACAGCCGTTGGCTTGCCGGTGTATCCGGCCGGCTTGGGCAGCATGGAGATGGCCGCCAGCGCTTTTTCCACGCCCGCCTGGTCCATGCTATCGTCCACCAGATCGCCGGCGAAGTAGTGGTCGTATGAAGCCATGTCGAAATGCCCGTGGCCTGACAGGTTGAACAATATCGTTCGCTCCTTCCCTTCCTCCTTGGCCCTTTGCGCTTCCACGATCGCCTGCCGGATGGCGTGCGACGATTCCGGGGCCGGAATGATTCCCTCCGCGCGGCAGAATGTGACGGCCGCTTCGAAGCACTCCAGCTGCGGATAGGCGGCCGCTTCGATAATCCCGTCATTCAACAGCTGGCTGGTCTGCGAAGCCACACCGTGGTAGCGCAGTCCACCTGCGTGGATGGAGGGGGGCACGAAGTCGTGCCCCAGAGTGTGGGCCGCCAGCAGAGGGGTCATCTGGCCGGTGTCGCCGAAGTCGTAGGCGTAGATCCCCTTGGTCAGCGTGGGACAGGAAGCAGGCTCCACCGCCACCAGCCTGGTCTCCTTGCCTGCGATTTTGTTTTTCACAAAGGCGTTTGATATCCCGGCGAAGTTTGACCCGCCGCCACAGCATCCGATCACCACGTCCGGATAATCGCCCGCCAGCTTCATCTGCTTTTCCGCTTCCAGGCCTATGACGCTCTGATGGAGCAGCACATGGCTGAGCACGGAGCCGAGAGCGTAGTTGGTATCACTATTGGTGGCGGCCACCTCCACTGCCTCGGAGATGGCGATGCCCAGGCTGCCGGGGGAGTCCGGATTACCCTCCAGGATTTTTTTGCCGATCTGGGTGGTGTCGGACGGGCTGGCCAGCACCTTGCCTCCCCAGCATTGCATCATGGAGCGGCGGTATGGCTTTTGGAAATAGCTCACCTTCACCATATATACAAGCGCCTCCAGGCCGAACATCTGAGCCGCAAAGGAGAGAGCGCTACCCCATTGGCCGGCGCCGGTTTCCGTAGCGATTTTTTTTATACCGGCTTTTTTGTTGTAATAGGCCTGAGGGACGGCGGTGTTCGGTTTGTGACTGCCCGCGGGGGAGCCCCCCTCGTATTTGTAATATATCTTCGCCGGTGTTCCCAGCGCCTTTTCCAGACGGCGGGCGCGATACAGCGGAGTGGGTCTCCACATGGAATAGATATCCAGCACTTCCGATGGGATGTCGATCCACCGCTCCTGGCTCACCTCCTGGCCAATAAGCTCCATGGGGAAAAGCGGCGCCAGGTCGTCCGGCCCCACCGGCTGTCCCGTACCCGGATGCAATGGCGGCTGGGCCGGATTCGGCATGTCGGCCGCTACGTTATACCACTGCCTGGGCAGCTCGGACTGGTCTAAATTGAAACAAGTTTTGTCAGACATATTTTCTGCTCCTGTTGTTATGAAAGTCCAATTGCATGCATGTTCCTGAATGCAGGAGCGATTGTGCGCCCCACCGGAAATTAAGGATAAACCTGAACCCCGCCCATTATACAGCATATACTTCACAGCTTTTCCCTAAACTTTTCCGTCGAAGAAAGGTAGGGGGAAATTGTGATAGTGTTTCTGCTAGAATAAACATGTTCTAACAACAACCCCCGCATTCCTCCGGGAGAACCGCACGGATGAGCTTGCCCATACGCAACTTTATGGTAATGGCCGGTAAGACTTTTCTACTGGTTTCCAAAAATCCTGCCTTCCTGGGTAATCTCGATAGCCATTTCGCCCGATTGGGAGTGAGTGTGGCGAGGGCATCCTGCGCGAAGGAGGGATTTTTGATGGCCTCCGCGGAGAAATGGGACCTCATCATCTGCTCCTACTCCCTACCGGAAATGAGCGCTCCGGCGTTTTTGGACATCTTGGCGGCCCAGCAGAAAACCAAGAATATATCCACCCTGGTGACCGGCAACCCCGCCGCGGAACAGAATAGCAAAGAGATCATAATGCGCGGCGGCTGGCTGGACGAGAGGGCCGCTCCGGAGGAGATAATTCACAGGCTTGAGGCTTTGTTCCTGGAAAAATCGATGATTGATTCCGGCGCAGGCAGGGTGTTGGCCGTGGATGACAGCCCCGTCGCCCTGAAAAAATTCGAGCAGATTCTAGAGCAGCATGGATATGAATACAGGCCTGTGCGGGACCCGAACCTGGCCCTGGACGCCGTGGCCGGGTTCGAGCCGGACCTGATCCTGATGGACCAGAACATGCCGGATATCAGCGGATTCGACCTGACCAGAAGTATTCACAATCAAAGGGGGATGGAGGGGATAAAAATCGTCATGGTCACTTCCGACCAGAAAAACGAAACCGTGGTCAAGGCTCTGGAATGCGGCGTCGTGGACTTTTTGACAAAACCCTTTGACGATGAGATACTCCTGGCCCGCATGCGGGCGCATATCAGCAATAAAAAGCTATTCGACAACCTGGCCAGCGCCTACTCTCAAATGGAAAAACTGAACAGGAAGCTGGAGATACTTTCCATTACAGATGGGCTCACGGGATTGTTCAACCATAGAAAGTTTGTGGAGAACCTGATCTTCGAAGTGGGCAAGTCGGAGACCACCGGTGAGCCGCTTTCGCTGATCCTCATTGATATAGACCATTTCAAGAGGATAAACGACAACCATGGCCATCTGGCCGGAGACGATGCCCTGAAGGCTTTGAGCAGGTTGATGCAGAAATGCTTGGGCGACCGGGGCTGCGCCGCACGTTATGGAGGAGAGGAATTCGCTGTAATCCTGCCCGGTATGACTATCGAACAGGCAGTAGCAGTAGCCGGGGAACTGCGTTCGGCGGTGGAAGCGGCGGAATTCGAGACCACAAAGGCGAAAATTAAAACCACCGTCAGCCTGGGGACCGCCGCATGGGGCGGCCAAATGTCCGCCGACCAATTAATCGCCGCCGCCGACAAGGCCCTCTACCAAAGTAAAAAGGATGGGCGAAACCGCGTGACCTGCGCTTGACTCCACGATAATCCCACACCCCGCATTACTGAACCTTTGGCAGCCTGGCCTGGGGCCGGGAATCCAGGGACCAAAAGCGCCATCCCCTAGCGCCATCCCCTTTTTGCGGTGCGCCTTCAGCACAGACTCTTCTGTATAATGTATGTCAGATCGCTTATACTATATCCGTTCGACATGTCGCCAGGTATGGCCGCAGTCGTGTGAAACTCACCCCGTAGTAAGGAGAAACAGTGGAAAACGCCAGCGGTGAAGCGCAGGGCCAGGGGAGCCCCCCCAGGGTGATGGCTGTTGACGACAGCCCCATCGCCCTGAAGAAATACGCAGCGACACTGGGGGATGCCGGGTATGGATATCGGCCCGTGCAGGATCCAAAAGCCGCTCTCGAAGCCATCGCCGAGTTCCGGCCGGATGTTATCCTGATGGACCAGATCATGCCGGGGATAGATGGATTCGAGCTGACAAAGATGATCATGGCCACCCATGGCATGGAGAAGATAAAAATCATAATGGTTTCCTCTGACAATAAAAAGGAGACCGTGGTGAAAGCCGTCCAGGGGGGCGCTGTGGATTTTTTGATGAAACCTTTCGACGACGACACGTTGCTGGCCAAGATAAGACTACACCTGAGCCGTAAATAGATTATTTACTCCCTTACATGGAAAGTATCTCTGGGCATGGGGGCTGTAAACGCCCCCCTTCCTATTTCTCCAGCTCCCTCGTCTCCAGATTAACGCTTCTATAAAAGCAGGTTCGGCGGGCGGAACCGGAGGCCGGGTCCTTCGTGTGGCAGGCGCCGGAGCCTTGTGGCGCCACCTGGTACACAATCGCGTCCTGGTCGCAATCCACCAGTATATTCACCAATTTCAGGTAGTCGCCGGAAGTCTTGCCTTTGGTCCACAATTCGTCGCGAGAGGTGGACCAGAATGTGGCCATCCCCACTTTCAGGGTCTCCTCGAAAGCTTCCTGGTTCACATAGCCGAGCATCAGGATCGTCCCGTCCTTGACATCCTGGGCCACGCCGGGAATCAGGCCTCCGCGCTTCTCGAAGTTTATATTCAGGGCAGAGCCCTCCTCTATTTCCTTTTTAGAATCGCTCATATTGATCGCTCCATCGCCCGGTCGGGCATTAATAAGTTTTCTTCGTTATCATCTCTTGCGAGAATATCTTCGGCGCCGGGATCGGCACGATACCGTCCACCCCCATGCGCAGAAGCTTCGGCGCCAGAAGGTTTAATTCCGATTCCTTGATCACCGCCGAAACGCTGATCCACCCCTCCTTGTGCACAGGGCTGATCGTAGGGGCGATGACGGCGGGGATGATCGCCTCTACCGCTTTTAGCGCGCTCTCCGGCACGTCCATGAACACCATATACACCGGTTCCTTCTCCGCCAGCAGCACAGAGTCTATCCCCACCCGGATATCCTCCATCTTCTCCAGCTTGACGCTATTTTTCATGGTTTCGGCGTTGGCGATCAGCTGGGGATTGGATTCGAAAAGCTCCGCGAGCACCATGTTGCCGTTGGCTTTCAAGGTCCGGCCGGTCTCAGTGATATCGGTGAACACGTCAGACTCGCCCATGAACACTTTCGCCTCGGTTTTCCCCTCGCTGTGCAGGATATTGATATCCTCCACTCCGAAAAGCTCCCTCATCCGGCGGCGGGTCAGGTTCGGCAGCTCCGTGGCGATGGTCCTTCCGGCGCACTGCTCCGGCTTTTCTATCCCCGTCTCCGGCCGGGTGGCCAGCACCAGCCGTGACGGGCGGTTGGTATGCTTGGCGAAGATGAAGTCACCGATCACCGTCACCTGATTCTCCATCCCGGCCTCGTAGATGTAATCCTTGCCGGTGATGCCGCAGTCCACGATTCCCTTGGCCACCTTGGAGGGCATCTCCTTGCGGTCCAGCACGCGGAACACCACATCTTTGTCATAAGGGGTGGAAAGCTCATAAAGTCTTCCCGCCTTCACCGGCCTGCCGGATTTTTCCAGCAGGCGCACAACCTGTTCGTTCAGGCTCCCGGAAGGGATGCCCACATACAGGATATTTTCGTTTTTGCCAAAGCTCATATTCGTAACCCAAAAAAGTAGAACATAATAACCTAACTTTCGGTTGAAAGAAACCCGTCCATGGAAAACCCGCGACCCCACGGCGCCCCTATCCCATGGCGGCGGCCACCTGGTCCACCACGCGCCGGATGCGGGCCACGGTCCGCTCCCTGGAGAAATACTCCAGCCGACTGTTCTGATCCGCCACGATTCTGGCGGCCAGATCCTTGTTGCCCACCACTTCCGCAACCATCTCGGCGATCTCATGCGGCCCGGCGCCTGGAGGAACCAGCGCTCCGGCCCCCCCCATGGTATCCCGCACTCCCGTGGAGTTAAGCGCCACTATAGGCTTTTGGAACTTCATCGCCTCCAGAAGCGGGATGCAAAATCCCTCGTGCAGGCTCAGGCAGAGGAACAGGTCCGCCGCCCGGTAATAGTCGGCGATTTGTTCGTCCGGCGCCACCCCGGCGAACACCACATCATCCGGCCCCAGCCCCAGCCCCTGGGCCATGCGGGCCATCTGCTTCTGATACACAGCCCCAGGCCCGTATCCACCCACCAGGGTCAGCCTGGAATCAGGATTATGGTATTTCTTGTAGAAGTAGAAGGTTTTTATCAACGCCTCGTGGTTCTTGTTGGGAGAGATGCGTCCCACGAAAAGAATATTCGCTTTGCCATCCTCATAGGGGCTGTGTCCGGAAGGCTGGCGGCCATCGAAATCCACCAGGCAGGGCACCACAGACACAGGCCCCACACCCACATCCTCCAGCTCCCTGGCGTTATATGGGGAGACGGCCATGGCATGCAGTGTCTTTCCGGAGAAGCGCCGAAGGAAATCGCGGCCCCGCAGGCAGTTATCCGCCGCCTCCGGATTGTAGTCTATATAAAAAGAGGCGGGGGTGACGTTGTGGTACATCAGCACCAGATTGCGCGCCTTTTCCAGGGCATACCGGTTCACTTGCGATCCGGTGGAGTAGTGGTATATCAGGATGGCGGATGGGTCATCCGTGTCATATTCCCGATAATCATGGGCCGACAGTTTGTCGTGAACGATGTCCGCGTATACCTGCGACTGATAGCCCCATTCCAGAAAGAGCTGGCGCATGCCGGTGACAGTGTTGCCGATGGCGTCGCCGTACCAGTAATTCGGCAACATCTGGTGTATGGCCGTCAGCCTCACAACGCCTCCACCGCCTCCAGCAGCCTGATGAACCGTCCGCATATCACATCCCAGGAGAAATTCGCCTTCACATATTTTTGGCCGCGCAGGCCCATCGCATCCGCCAACGCCGGATTATTCGTCAGCGCCTCCACCTGCTCATAGAATTCGGGAAAGCCACCGAAGGCGAATCCCCCCCCCGACAGTTCCACATGATCGCGAGTCACTTCACACGCGGAATGGACCAGCACAGGCCGTCGGCACAACCACGACTCCATGATCACCAGCGAAAAGCTCTCCAGAAGCGATGGCTGACAGAGCATGGTGGCCGCCGCCATGGCGTCACGCTTATCCTGCAAGGGGACATATCCCAGGTCCAAGACGTGGTTTTCTGTCTCCTCTGGTATATCCACCCCCGCCGGGCCCATCGACACAAGCTTCAGCGGCGAGCCGGGCCGCAGCTTTATGTAGCGCCGAAAATACTCCACCAGCAGGGGAGTGTTTTTTGTGTGGTCGCGTCGGCCGGCGTAGAGGATGAACGGCGTCTCCCCCAGGCCGTATTTGGCGCGGAACCTGGAGCCGTCGGCGCCATCCATCTCATCCACCCCCTCCCCCATCAGGATCGGTTCGGTGAGCTTTAATCCATCATACAGGCGCATGGCCAGCCGCATCTCCGCCGGGGAGTTGAACAGCGCGCCACTCACCTTGGCGAAAGCGCGGCGGGTCATCCGCATGTCGGCGTAGCCCTCGTCGTGCAGGCAGGGGATCATGAAGCTTCTCTCTGGGGCGATGTTCACGCCGTGCAGCGTCAGCCCGAAGAGATATGGCATGAAGAAATATGCGTAATGGCGTTTGTTCTCACCGATATAGTGGTACATGGCGTCGGAGTTCACCGCGTTGTTGGCGTAGTCCAGCTCCTCGGCGATGGTCACCGGCTCCCGGGCCATCAGCTTTTGGTTCACGTTGTTTAAGACCTCTCCGTTCACCGGGCGCACCTGGAACCGCCGGACAGCCACGCCGTTAACCTGATCCAGTCCGGCGTCATGGTGGTTATGGCTCCAGTCAGACATGAAGTCCCTTATGCATGTAGTGATGATCTCCACCTCCACGCCCCGGCGCGTCAGGTTCTCCGCCAGCATGCGGCACTGGGTCTCGGCCCCCCCGCCGATGGCGGCGCCATAGAATGGGATCACGAATGCAGGCTTCAAATCCCCTCCTTCAGGTTTTCCTTCTGGAGCGCGCCATTGATAGCCCATTTGCTGGACAGGCGGTACACCCCCACATCGTTTATTCCGGAACGAACGTGGAACTCATACATCTGGTCATGGTAGTCATATGGATGGCCATCCTTGGCGTGCACCGCCACGGAGAATGCGTAGCTGCCATCCACCAGGCCGATCCGGGCGATATCTATCGATACGGCCCCCTCCCCTTCTATCGATTGCAGGTCTATTCCCTCGATATGGGTGTTCGTCCCATAGCACAGCGTACCATCCTTTTTATATATTGCGATGCCGAACACCGGGTCGGCCAACGGCTGGGCGGCGATGTACTCCAGGCGAAGGGCCATGGCGTCCTCGGGGTGGAATACCCGCCTCTCCTCGCCGGAACCGTCCTTGATGGAGACACTTGTGATTAACGCCTCTTTGGAACCCCACCGGCTGGCCGCGGCGGGGCTACATAGCTCCTCCTTGTCACCGTTATTGAGCATGGACTGGTTCTCCAGCTTGGCCATGGAGGTCAGGTATTCGTCGATCACACGCTTGGGCTGGTCGATCAGCTTCACCCGGCCCGCTTCCAGCCACACGGCCATATCGCAAAGCTCAGACACATCAGCCAGGTCGTGGGTCACCAGCACGATGGTCTTGCCGGCCTTTCTAAAGCCGGTGATCTTGTCTTTGCACTTGAAGGTAAAACCACTGTCCCCCACCGCCAGCACCTCGTCCACCAGCAGGATGTCCGGCTCTGAATGTATGGCCACGGAAAAACCGAGCCGCATGAACATCCCGGAGGAATATGTGCGCACAGGGTCGTCGATGAACTCCTCCAGCTCCGCGAAAGCCACGATCTGGTCGAATTTTCGCTGGATCTCTTTTTTGCCCATCCCCAGGATGGAGGCGTTGATGAATATGTTCTCCCTGCCGCTAAAATCCGGATGGAACCCGGCGCCCAGCTCAATCAGCGCGGAGACCCGTCCGTTCATGGTCAGCGCTCCAGCATCCGCCTTGTATATCCCCGCCATCAGTTTCAGCATTGTGGACTTGCCGGAGCCGTTGCGCCCGATGATGCCCCAGGTCTGCCCGGCGGGAATATCGAAGCTCACCCCATGCAGAGCCTCGAAGGTCTTTTCAATGGGGGAGCGCCCCATGATCCTGAACGCGCCAATCAGGGTGTCTTTGAGCGTGGTGTATCCACCACCGCCCACCTTCACCCGGCGGAACTTTTTGTCCACACCGTCGATTTTTATCGCTATGTTCGTCATCTTGACCGTTATATGTCCATTCCCGGGATTATGGCGCCGGGCTGGTTCACTGGCGCCTAGGCCGGACCCGGCGCAGAAACCATGAATTTGTCGAATCCGCTATTCTAGTTTATCCGGGCGATAATTGGAATGCCCCAGGGCAGGATCTGATCCTGGCGACGATTCATGGACTTCTGGCGGTCAATATCCGCGTATTCGATGCCGCAAGTCCCTGATTCCGCTATGGCATAGAGATCGGCGCTCGCTCCGGCCACTATTGCGTCTCTTCGTAGTTCACTCGTAGCGGCTCTATGGATTTGGCCAGCCCGGTCCCCTCGTCCACTTCCATCACCACGCCGTTGAACTGGCCTGGGCCCATCGCCTCGCTGAATCTTTCAGGAAGCTTCATCAGAAAGCGCTTCATAATAATCTCCGGCTGCACGCCAATGATGGAGTGGGATGGGCCGGTCATTCCCAGATCGCTTATATACGCCGAGCCGCGAGGCAATATTTTGGCGTCGGCGGTCTGCACATGGGTGTGGGTGCCCAGAATGGCGGAGACGCGTCCATCCAGGAGGTACCCCATGGCGATTTTTTCGCTGGTGGCCTCGGCGTGCATGTCCACCAGGATCACCTTCGTCTGGGAGCTTACCTTTTCCAGCTCCTGCTCCGCCTGGACGAAGGGGCAGTTCAGGGCGTCCATGAACACGCGCCCCTGCAGGTTAATCACCCCCACCGGCTTGCCAGACTTGCTCTGATACACGCCGGAGCCCTTGCCGGGGGAGCGGGCGGGGTAGTTGGCCGGGCGCAGGATGTTCTTGTGGGTTTCCAGAAGCTGCAGCGCCTCCTTCTTGTCCCATATATGGTTGCCGGAGGTCATGACATCCACCCCCAGACTGAAGACCTCTTCCACAGTATCCCTGGTAATTCCGAATCCGCCAGCCAGATTCTCCCCATTGGCCATTACAAAGTCCACCTTCGTCATGGCTATGATATTCGCCAGCCCCTGCTTAAGAGTCCTGCGGCCCACCCTGCCAAAGATGTCGCCGATCGCCAGAATACGCATGGGCGGCCGTTACCGGGCCGACTCCACCACCCTGGTCTCCCGGATGACGGTGACTTTGATCTCGCCAGGGTAGGCCAGCTCTCCCTCTATCTTTTTGGCTATATCCTTCGCCAGGAAGAAGGCTTCGGAGTCGGTCACCCTGTCCGGCATCACCACTACCCGAATTTCGCGGCCCGCCTGGATGGCGTATGATTTTTCCACACCATCGAAGGAGTCGCCGATTTCTTCCAGCTTTTGCATCCTGTTGATATAGTTCTGCAGCATTTCCCTTCTGGCGCCGGGGCGAGAGGCGGAGAGCGCGTCGCTGGCGGCCACCAGTATGGCGATGATAGACTCCGCTGGGACGTCTTCGTGGTGGGATGCAATGGAATTTATCACCACCTTCGGCTCGTTGTATTTGCGGGCCAGATCCGCGCCGATCTGGGTGTGCTTCCCCTCCATGCTCTGGTCCACGGCCTTGCCCAGGTCGTGCAACATCCCCGCGCGGCGGGCCAGCTTCACGTTCTGTTTCAGCTCGGCGGCCATCATGCCGCACAGGAAGCCCACTTCCACCGAGTGCCGAAGCACATTCTGGGAGTAGCTGGTTCTGTACTTCAGTCTCCCCAGCAGTTTTACTATTTCGGTATGCACTCCATCCAGCCCCAGCTCCACGCAGGCGCGCTCCCCCTCCTTTTTCATCTGGTTATTTACATCGCGGGTGACCTTGTCCACAGTGTCCTCGATCCTGCCCGGATGAATCCTGCCATCGCTCATCAGCTTGAGTAGTGTCTGTCGGGCAATTTCCCTTTTCACGATGTCGAAGCTGGAGAGGATGACGGCGTTGGGAGTGTCGTCGATAATCAGGTCCACGCCGGTGGCCACTTCCAAGGCGCGGATATTGCGTCCTTCCCGGCCAATGATCCTGCCTTTCATCTCCTCGTTGGGCAAATCCACGATAGATACGGTATTCTCCGCCACGAAGTCTGGCGCGCATCGTTGCACAGCCAGAGCAACTATCATATTGGCGTTTTCGCGAGCCTTGTCGGTCGCCTCGTCTTCTATCCGTTTGGCGACGTGCCCCGCTTCGTTGCGGGCTTCGTTATAGAAGTTCTCCTTTAGCTCTCTTTTGGCCTCTTCGCTGGAAAGTCCGGCTATTTCCTCCAGCTTCGCCACCTGCTGACGCAACAGGCGGTCCATTTCGGAGTTTTTCTGCTCCATGTTCTGGTTTTGCAGATCCAGCTTCTCTTCTTTGCGCGAAAGAGAGGACTCCTTTGACTCAAGCTGGGACAGCTTTTTGTCCAGAGACCTTTCTCTGTGCAAAAGTCTATTTTCGATCTTGTCGATCTCGTTTCGCTTTTCGCTGATCCTGCTCTCGAAATCGGTCTGCGCTTTCAGCGCGGCCTCCTTGGCGGCCAGCAGCGCCTCCTTTTCGATAGTGGAAGCGTCGTTTTTCGCCTTTTCCAGTATCCGCTCAGATTCCTCGATCCTGGCCGCCGCTTCTTTGGAAACAGAAGATTTTTTCAGGAACATTCCAGCGAAAAAGCCACCCACGGCCGCAGCCAGGGCAATTAAAATGGACTCCATATTCACCCCTTATATAGTAGGGTTATGCGGGCATGACGCCCATAACCGCCGAGCGAGATGGAACTTTCCAGCTATGCCGCCGAAACCAGTGGCCTGACCTGCGCGAAAAGATGAAACGGGAGGCCCCCGCCACCGGCCACCGAACATGAGGAAAGGGGCTTTGGAGGGGGGAAAAGATAGGAAAACTCAAAAAACCGCCCCGCCAGGTTCGGCGAGAAACGGGTCTTTATCCTTAAAGGTTTCATCACAACGCGAAAAATCCCGCAGCCCAGCGAAATATGCAGCGTCTCAAGACACCGGATGGCAAAATCACTCCGTCCAGCGATGAGCAGGGCAAACGAGGCAGTCAATCCCATGGCGTGTTCCAGCACTCAACAGCGATACTTAAATAAACCCCCATCCGCGCCGTTGGACGTAATTTTTTGAACCTGGTCTAGCCAAGTGGATGCCGCCGCGTCCGCCATCAGGCTTTCCCGGATCACTCCGGGATCTGCGCAACAGGCGGGCTGGGTAGCCCCCCAAAAAATGTATTGGCTCAAAAAATTTCCGCCCTTATCGAGCGCGGCGAGGGTTAATAACGTAAACGTAATAAGCAACCCAAGTCAACTCAACTATTTATATATCACAACGGGGGCCAAGTCTCAAGGGGAAAATCTTTATGCCCGCAGTTGGCGTCGGGGAAAAAAATTACCGGCTCCGGGTGGGGACCGGAGCCGGTATCACATCTAATAGCCTCCACGGGATGGAGACAGGACTCAAACTAATGGCCTAAAGGGTGGTTTTGCGCAGGTCGTAAAACACGAACTACGCAGGTGGTGGTCAGTACAGTGGTGGTCTTGGTCCGGCCAGAAGTCCAAGCAGATGCGAAAAATCCCGCCCCTTGGGTGAGGCGGGAAACCTTTTTTTCATCTGAAGTCATGAGAATAAACACAACAGGGTTCTTCCCCTTGATTACGCTGTAATAGGCCATGACGTTTACTTAATTCCGATATCCAGTTGTTTTTCTTCGTATTTCTTCAGTAACTGTTCAATAGCTTCCCTGAAAAGAACCGCCTTGGTCACCTGCAGTTCCTTGGCTACCTTGTTCAGTTGGTCGATCTGCCGTTGGTACAAGTGAGTAGTCACCGGCACCTTCTTCAGTTTTTCTTCAGGTCCCATATTTCAACAAATTCAAGTCGCTGTATCCAGCAATAAAAGCATTTCAACTAATTGATTTATATTCTGACATAAATGCAAACTTTGTCAATCTTTTTTTTATTTTAATTCCGGGCGCCATGTCCGTAATATCTAACTCATTATGCGTACGTTATTAGTTATTCTGCCGTAAGAGAGAGGAACATGACCAAATCCAATAAAAACCTGTCAAATGCAATGCCGGCGATTCTGCTGGCCTTAGCCGTTTTCGGATATTCAGGCCCGGGGCCATGGGGTCCCATAGGCCAGGCCATGGCCGAAAGCCCTGATTTTTCTAAGGTGTTTGCGGACATCGCTCGAAACAGGACCGATGCGGTGGTTAACATTTCCGCCAAGCAAAAGCCGAGGGCTCACCCGGGCGAGAGGCAACTGCGCCAGTTCTTTGGAAGAAATTTTCCAGCCCCTCCCCAAGGGGAAAGGCAGAGCCTCGGGTCCGGATTTATCGTGGAGAAAGAGGGATATATCCTGACCAACAGCCATGTTGTTTCAGGGGCCGATGAGATCATCGTCTCCATGGGGGATGGCAACGGTGGGGACAAGGGAAAGGAATATAAGGCGAAAATCGTCACCATAGACCCGAAGCTGGACGTGGCCCTGATAAAGATCGAGCCGGAGGCGGATTTGAAAACTCTTAACATGGGCGACTCCGAACTGCTTGAAGTGGGGGACTGGGTGATGGCCATCGGCAATCCATTTGGCCTGTCCCAGTCGGTCACTGTGGGGGTCGTCTCCGCCAAGGGCCGAATCATAGGCGCCGGTGATTACGATGACTTCATCCAGACCGACGCCGCCATCAATCAGGGTAATTCCGGGGGACCGCTGCTCGATTATCATGGGAATGTGGTGGGGATCAATACAGCCATCTTCACCGGCGGCGGAATGAGTTCTGGCAACATCGGCATCGGATTCGCCATTCCCATCAACGCCGTGAAGAAAATTTACAACGACATGAAGCAGGGACATATCAGCCGCGGGTGGCTGGGTGTCCGGCTTCTGGGCATTAACAAGGAAATGGCCGACAAGCTGGGCCTGGAAAGCGAAATCGGGGCCCTGATCGAGACGGTCAAGAAAGGCTCACCGGCGGATAAGGCCGGGTTTATGCCTTTTGATGTGATCGTGGAGTTCGATGGTACCCATGTGCCCAGCCACATGGCTCTGCCGAAGATCGTGGCCTCCCACAAGCCCGGCTCCAAGGTCAAGGTCGTCATTTTCAGGGATGGAAAGAAAAAGACGCTCACCGTCACCCTGGGCGAGTTCTCCGATGATAAAGCCGGAACCATGGATAAGGAAGAAGACCAGACACCGGCGGAAGAAAAGGCCTCCATGGGCATGACCGTGGAGGAGCTTAATCCCAAATGGTCCAAGCGTCTGGAGCTGGACAGCTCCATCAAGGGCGTGGTGGTGACGGAAGTGGATCCTCGCTCGCCGGCGGCAGCCGGAGGGATTCGCCCCGGTGATGTTATCATCTCCATAGAACGCAAAGATGTGCGCTCTATGGCCGATTACATCAAGGCGATTGAATCGGCCAAGCCCGACTCTACACTGCTCGTAATGGTTGTGCGCGGCGGGGACACCACCATCGCCCTGCTCAAGATTCCAAAGGAATGACCGGCGAACGATAAAGTTTACCCGCAGACTGGCGTCCCTCCGGGGGCGCCAGTTTTTTTTTCACCTCTTGCGGCGCAATTGAATACGCTTTAAAAACCCAGCGCACACCCCAAATATATTCCGCTATCTCGCCACAAACACGTGCTTACTGTCTGGCTCCTGCGCGATTACCCGCATACCACATCGACATTAATTGCCAATATGCCCGGGACGCCTGGATTGGATCCGCACTCCGGCCTATCCGCAGGCGAAGCAACACCGTTTGCCACGCATTCGCAATGGAGCGACACAGAGTCAGGGATCGAAGTCGGGGCCAGAATCCAGTCGCCAGCCACTTCCTGCCCCGCGAACGGATATGTGACCGAACCGAATGGGCCGATTGTCGTGCTTGAGGAACCGTGGGAAACGATCAACGTCTCCTCCACCAGGGAATGGACGGCCGATACCAACGCCAAAGAATCCCAATCCTCAGGTGGATTTGCGACTCTCCACTCAGGCGATCCGCCAACGCATTGACCGGGCGCTTCCAGCCGGTAAGTTCGCCCTACAGCGGGGATAACAGTCACCGACGCTTCAGCATAATTGTCGCTCAGGTCGCCTTTGGGATTTCCCGGCCTCGCCAGCAAAAGGAATTTTGTATCCTCGGAAACATATGCGCTGGCGCTTCCCCAGGGAGGCAGGGAACCGAGGTTATCGATGATCCTCGACGGATATGGCGTCTGCTCTATTGATACGGCCGCGCCCTGGGTGATCCAGGTCAGGTTGACAACTCCTTCGTTGCATACGGCTTTTGGCTGGGCTTCAAAAAGATCTATTCGGACGACAAGACGGCTGGTGGCCATGATGCTCAATATCCCCACTGTAGCCACCAGGCAGAATGTCAGTTTTCTTTTCCATGTCCATCTGAATATATTCTCGGTCATTGTCAACACATCCCGCTTTGAAAGTTGGTATGGTCGGAGCGCAATAAGGTCAACATCGCATACGCCAGCGCCCCTCCTGCGAATGTAGCGGCGATATCGTACACGCAGAACGTCCCCCGCATCGGCCAATATGAAAATATCCCCAGTTCATAATGAACGTTCACCCACAGCCACATCTGCCGCGGCGGGTCCGACTGCAAATACTCAAAAAAAAGGTTGATCATAATCCATACCGATACGCAAAATCCTTTCAGTTCGTCTTCCCTTGTCAGGAGCGCGTTGGTGATCAGGGAAAAAGAGATAACATGCACAGTGGAGGGGAGCCAACCTGGAATCCAGGCGCCAGAAGAGCTTGTCTGACGGGCCTGCATCCCCACATGCTCGGCCAGCGCCAAAAGATGGCAGGCGCCACACCCCTTTCCATAAAGGTACACCAGAAGACCGAAAAACAGAAAACCAACGCCGATGGAGAGGATGATCAGGGATCTGGCGAAACTACGTCTAGCCTTTGGTTGCATACGAATGATTTTACACCATCCCCCCTTCGCGCGGTTTATTTGAAATCACCATCGCGGTGGCGCGGACGCCCGGCTCCGCATGCAGGGCGGTGATTACGATTGTCGCGCCAGCATGTTCACCGCCCATGTGTGGGACACCTCAGATCGTTATAGTTTCCCCTTCCACTCCTCCAGCTTCTTCAGAGCGTCCATGGGGGTCATCTGATAGATGTCCATCTTGCGCAGTTCCTCCTCCACTTCGGAGACTTGCGGCGGGGCGAACAGGTCGGTCTGCGGATCCCGGCGACCTTCCGCCGCTTTGGCCTTCAATTTCGGGTGACCGGAGGAGTCCACCTCGTTGGCCTCCAGTTGGCTGAGTATCTCCCCGGCGCGTGCGATGACCTCCTTCGGAAGGCCCGCCAGCCGCGCCACCTGAATGCCGTAGCTCTTGTCCGCCGGTTTGTCGATTATCTTTCGCAGGAATATGATCTGCTCGTTCCACTCCCGCACCGCCACGGAGAGGTTGCGCACTCCCGGCAAGCTGTCAGCCAGTTCAGAAAGCTCATGGTAGTGGGTGGCGAAAAGCGTCCGCGCCCCCACCTTGTGTATCCTCTCCGCCACCGCCCAGGCGATAGATATGCCATCGAAGGTGGAAGTGCCCCGGCCGATCTCGTCCAGGATAATCAGGCTGCGGCCAGTGGCGTTGTTCAAGATCAGCGCAGTCTCGTTCATCTCCACCATGAAGGTGGACTGCCCCTTCTGCAAATGATCCTGAGCGCCCACGCGGGTGAAGATCCGGTCCACCACCCCCACCTGGGCCGAGTCCGCAGGGACGAAGGACCCCACCTGGGCCAGCAGGGTGATCACCGCCACCTGGCGGATGTATGTGGACTTACCCGCCATGTTGGGCCCGGTGACGATGGACAGCCGGGCGGTGTCCATGTCCAGCAGCGCGTCGTTGGGGACGAACCTTTCCGCCAGGCCGGAGCGCTCCAGCACCGGGTGGCGGCCGCCGAGGATTTTAAGGGTGTCGCCGCCATCCACCACCGGCCTGCAATAGCCCCGGGCGGAGGCCACCGCCGACAGACCGGCCAGCGCGTCCACCTGACCTATGACATGGGCCATGGCCCTGGCCCTGGGGGTGGCCTGGGCCGCGGCCAGACGCACCTTCTCGAAAATCTCCATCTCCAGGGTCATGGCCCGCTCCTCGGCGTGGAGTATCCTCTCCTCCAGCTCCTTGAGCTTGGGGGAAACAAACCGCTCCGCGTTCACCAGCGACTGCTTGCGCATCCAGTCCTCCGGGACATGGTCGGAACTGCGGCGGCTGACCTCGATGAAGTAGCCGTATATCTTGTTGTATTTCACTCGCAGCCCGGTGATGCCACTTCGCTCCCGCTCCTCCTGCTCCAGCGCCAAAAGCGCCGACCGGCTGTCCGATTGCACGCTCTTGAGTTCATCCAGCCTTTCGTCGTATCCCTTCCGGATCGATCCGCCGTCGCGGGCCATGGTGGGGGGCTCGTCGGCGATGGCCCTTTCCAGCAGATCGCAAAGGGATGCCATGTCGTCCCATTTCTCCACCCACCCGGCGGCAAGTTCCCCGCCGATTTTCTCCACTCCCAGCTTCAGCGCTGGCAGGGGCGCCAGGGCGTTTTTCAGCGCCAGCAGATCCCTGGGAGAGCAGGCGGGCATGGTGACCCTGCCGGAGACCCGCTCCATATCCCCCATCCCGGTCAGCAAACTCCTTATGCTTTCCAGCAATGTCGGTTCCTTGTCGCCCGTGAGCGCCGCCACCGTCTCCAGGCGTTGGTTGATCTGGCCCATATCGGCCAGCGGGCGCAGCAGCCATTCCTTCAGGGTCCTGGCGCCCATGGGGGAGCATGTGTCATCCAGCACCCAGAAGAGCGATCCGGCAGAGGTGTTGTCCGAGAGGGTCTTGACGATCTCCAGGTTGCGGATGGTGGCCGGGTCCAGCGCCATGGCGCCTTCAGGGTGGTGAACGGTGACCCTGTGGATCTGGGTCAAGGCGCCTTTTTGAGTATCCTTCATGTATGCCACGCATGCCCCGGCGGCGCATACCGCCTGCGTCATCCCCTCCAGCCCGAAGCCTTGGAGCCCCGCCACCTGGAACTGATCCAGCAGCGCCTGACGGGCGGTGTCATAACCGAACAGCCATCCTTCCCTTTTGTCCAGCAGACGGCCATGGACGGCGGCGAGCCGAATGTATATCGGCGGGTGGGCCTCCTCCAGGTTATCGGGTATCAGGATCTGCCGAGGGGCCAGCCGTTCCAGCTCGTCCATCACAGCCCGTATGGCGCCGTCACCGCTGAACTCACACACGCGGAACAGCCCGGTGGAAAGATCCGCCGCCGCCAGGCCGAATCCCATCTTTCCGGGGGCCACGGCAGCCAGGAAGTTGAAAGATTTTTCGTCCAGAAGGCCCGACTCCATGATAGTGCCAGGGGTGACGATACGGATGACTTCGCGCCTCACCACGCCCTTGGCGGTCTTCGGATCCTCCACCTGCTCGCATATGGCCACGGAGAGCCCCTTGGAGATCATGCGCGGCAGATAGCTTTGCAGGGCATGGTAGGGGACACCGCACATCGGCATCGGATTCTCCGAGCCCTTGTCGCGGGTGGTGAGCGCGATATTCATCGCCTTGGCGGCTATCACGGCGTCTTCGCCGAACATCTCGTAAAAATCCCCCATACGAAAAAAGAGAATCGCGTCCGGGTGCTCCTTTTTTATGGCCAGATACTGGACCATCATCGGGGTTACGGCGGTGGTCATGGAGTCGATCCTTGAGGGGGAGCCTTAGCGGAACTTATCCGCCAGCGCCTCGTATGTTGATTTTAGGTGCTGGGGCATCACCTTGGTCTGCCCAATGACCGGCATGAAGTTAAAGTCGCCGTTCCACCGGGGAACAATGTGCAGGTGCAGATGCTCCTCTATGCCGGCGCCGGCGGCGGAACCGAGGTTCAGCCCCACGTTGAATCCGTCCGGACGGAACGCCTGCTTTAGCGCCAGTATGGACTTTTGCTGAAGCTGCGCCGATTCGGACAGCTCCTCCGAAGTCAGCGCGGTGTAGTCGGAAAGATGACGGAAGGGGCACACCATCAAATGCCCGTTGTTGTACGGAAAGAGGTTTAGCACTACATAGCAGGTTTTGCCACGATACAGGATGTGGTGCTTTTCATCCTCGTTATCCTCCGGCATGGAGCAGAAGACACATCCTTCTTCCTTGGGCCCCAAGATGTAATCCAGGCGCCAAGGCGCCCATATCGGTTTTTGTGTCAATTGGCCCTCCCGGAATTGCTTGGACGCCATCGTCTGCCATAGTCTCCCGAAATGTTATCCAGGCGCCAAGGCGCCCATATCGGTTTTTGTGTCAATTGGCCCTCCCGGAATTCCTCGGACGCCATCGTCTGCCATAGTCTCCCGAAATGTTATCCAGGCGCCAAGGCGCCCATATCGGTTTTTGGTTCATATCACCCTATTGTCTTGTCCTGTTGGGCCGCGCGTATCATATTGCGGCCAGCAGTTTTTTCTCCATCCGTTTCATCGCCCGCGCCTGGGCAGGACCTTTTTCGTGGTCGTATCCCAGCAGGTGGGCGACACCATGGGCCAGCAGAATTTCGATTTCCCGTTCCACCCCATGCCCCGCCTCGCCTGCCTGTCTGGCGGCCGTATCCACGGATATTACCACGTCACCGAGCATGGATGGGGCCACTTCGGAGAACTCCCCTTCCCGCTGGGGAAACGCCAGCACATCGGTGGTGTGGTTTTTTCCTCGGTACTGGCCATTGAGGGTGGCCATTTCCCCGTCACCGATAAAGGTGATGGAAAGTTCGGCGTCCGGTTCTCCGGCGGCGGCCAGCATCCGCTCCATACGCAGGCGCAGGTCCGCAGCGCTAGGGGTTTGTCCCTTCCGCCTTTTTTGTATCTGGATCCGCATTTTCCCTGGCGATGTTGGTTTCTTTTTCCCTATCCGGATACTTGATTCTGTGGTGGTGGATGCCCATAAGAACCCGGGTGAAGCTTTCGGTGATCAGGGCGATGTCGTGCAGGGTCAGGTGGCTGTTGTCCAGTTGTCCCTGGATGAATTTGTCGTTTATCACCTCTGTGACAAGTTCCTTGAGCCGCTGCGATGTCGGCTCGGCGCAGGCCCTGGCCGCCGCCTCTATGCTGTCCGACATGGCCACGCAGGCCGACTCCCTGGAGCTTGGGATGGGTCCAGGATATTTGAAGTTATCCTCCCGGATTTCCTCGCGGGCTGTATCCTCGGCCTTCTTTGCCTTGTGGTAGAACCACCTTATGGTCTGGGTGCCGTGGTGCTCCGGGATCATTGCGGCGATCTGGGGCAGAAGCTTGTATTTTTTGGCCATCTCCAGCCCATCTCGGATATGGCTGACTATCACCAAGGTGCTCATGGAGGGTGTGAGTTTATCGTGGGGGTTGGAGCCGCGTTGCTGGTTTTCCGAGAAGTATTCGCTCTTTTTCAGCTTGCCGATATCGTGGAACAGGGCTCCTGCCCGAGCCAGAAGCGCGTTGGCGCCGATAGACTTGCATGCTTCCTCGGCCAGATTGCCGACCATGATTGAATGGTGATACGTCCCCGGAGCCTCCATTATCATCCGGCGCAGCAGGGGGTGGTTCAGGTTGGTCAATTCCAACAGTTTTACATCGGAGACCACTGGAAAGAGGCTTTCCAGGATCGGCACGGCCCCGGAGACCAGTATGGCGGAAACGACACCTCCGGCAAGGGCCAGACCCATGGCGTTTTGCTCGCTGGAGAGGGCGAACCGCCCGCTTATCAGGTCCATCCCCAGCGCGCATGCCATGTTGAAGGAACCCACCATCAGGCCCACCAGCAGCAGGGTGGTTCTCTTGCTATACTGGCGCACATGGAAGGCGCATACCAGGCCCCCCATCAGGGTCAAAAACGCTATCAAAGGATTGTCCGGCAGCATGACGACCGTCAAGGTGGAGACGATGATGGCAAAAAGGATGGTAAGCTCTACCGTGAAAAACATTGAGACTATCAGGGGGCCGAAAACAAGGGGCGCGGCCAGCGTCATGTCATTGATGCTGATATCCTGGGTCCGGTGGAGCATCTGCCCGGCCATGTATTGGAAAAGAGCCAGCAAGGACATGTGCCCGGCCAGAAGGATCGCCATAAGAATCTGCATTCTTGTGGACTCGCCGACCTCCTCATGGTGCTTCCAGACGAAAAGAGCGCCGATCGCCACAAGGAGGGCGCACACCACGGCGGAGCCTAGCGCCGATTTATACCAGCCAGTGTCCGGCGCCTGGCTGGCCATGCCGGAAAGCTTGGCGTAATGGGAGGGGGTCACCCTCTCTCCTTCGCGGATGATCATTTCCCCTTTTTGCACCTGAAAAAAAACCGGATTCACCTTTTCGGCGGCCGCCTCCTTGGCGACAGAGGTCTCCTTTCCATTGAAAGTGAGATTAGGCTTCAAGAGAGCCAGGCATATCTTCTCCACTTCCTTGCGCAGGTTCTCCTTATCCCCCGTGATCAAAGCGCCAACAGGCTCGCGGACCGCGCGCTGCGCCTCGGAGATATCCATGATCTCGTTGAAACTTCCGGCGGTTCGCTCCTCGCCGGTAACGATATCTCTCATCACTATTCCCTTGACGGAAGTGCGGGGCAGAACGCTTTTTGAGGGCGCCAGGCCCACTGAAAATGGCTGGTGGAGAGCAGAGGTGACGGCTTCCTCTATCCGTGGCCAGAAATGGTAGTATCGGAGGATGGCCATGGTCCTGGATTCCAGCTTGACTCCCAGAGCGTTCTGGAATTCCTCAAGCAACGCCCTGAATCCATCGGAACGTTCGAACTCCATGATGGTCTTCTGGGATTGGGCCAGCCTATCCTTCGGCAGCGGATCAATGTGGATATCGCTTTCCGATTCCAGCCTTTCGCGCTCCTGGAGCAGATCCTCGTAGGAGGTTTTCGAGTATGCCACATACCCTTTGTACATCAGGGTAAACGCGTTAATCACCCGCTCGGCGACCCTGGCTTCCAGGGCGGAATCATAATCATACACATCCAGGGTTGCTTCATGGGCCGCCTGGCGGTTCTTCTCTGTCGATTCCGCGTCCTCTAGCAGAATATCATCTTCCGCCTTGATGTTCTCCGGCGCTATGGAGCCTATGGGGTAGACGTTCACCTTTTGCTTGCGGGGAGGGGAAACGATGACCGTGAGCGCCACCAACAACAGCGCGAATATCAGGATCGGCTGCCAATGGCGCTTTATAAAACCTACCTTGGGCGCAGGGATGGGCCTGGTGGATTTCAGTCCGCTCTCCTTCTTCTTGAAGGCGTCGATGTCTATAATTTTACCGGCGGGGCCCATTCTTTACCTTTTTATTCAATCCTCTATTCCAGGTCCTCGGTGTTTTCAGCCGCCTGGTATGCTTTCAGGATGCGTTTGACCAGTTCGTGGCGTACCACATCTTTTTCAGTGAATCCGATCAGCTTTATCCCCTGGACGCCCCCAAGCGCCCGGTTGGCATGGGCCAGACCAGAGTCCTTTTTCGAGGGGAGGTCCACCTGGGTGGCGTCCCCGGTAATCACCACTTTGGAGCTGACACCCAGCCGGGTGAGCAGCATCTTTATCTGGTCCGGCGTGGCGTTTTGCGCCTCATCCAGGATTATAAAAGCGTCGTTGAGCGTCCTGCCGCGCATGTATGCCAAGGGCGCGATCTCGATGGCGCCCTGTTCTGTCAGCCGCTGTATGTGGGTCGCCTCCAGCATGTCGAACAATGCGTCGTGTAGCGGGCGCAGGTATGGATTTATCTTCTCGTACAGGTCACCAGGCAAAAAACCGAGTTTCTCCCCGGCCTCCACCGCCGGGCGGGTGAGGATGATCCGGCTGACCCGCCTGGTCAAAAGGTCGTTCACAGCGCAGGCCATGGCCAGGTAAGTCTTGCCGGTGCCGGCAGGCCCGGTGGACAACACCACATCGTAGCGGTTTATGGCGACGATATACTCGCGCTGGGCCGCGGAACGGGGGTATATCTCCCTGCGGCTGGTGGAGATGTGAATCTTGTCGCTTAGTATATCCTTCAGGTCGGTCGTCGGGTCGTCCCGGAATGTGGGGATCACATAGGCTAGCGCGCCATCGGTGATATCCACGCCAGATTCGGCCAAAGCAAAAAGCTGATCCAGCAGCTTGGCCGCGTTTTCGGCGCCTTCGCCATCGCCCTGGATCTTGACCTTTCCGCCCCGAGTGGTTATAGCGACCTCGAAAAGCTTCTCGATCCGCTTTATGTTCCGGTTGTTAACCCCCGCGATCTCCTGAAACTTGGGAATGCATTCCAATTCGTATTCTGCCATCAAGTTTTTTGTTGTTATACGACCTACTTAATCAAGCTCAAAAAGCGCGCCCTTTACACAAGGCTCAACATGGGCCCCAACCAACCGAGTGGACAATCCCTCCCGAAAGCTGAATTGAATAAGGATTGTTCTTTCAAATGACCTTCACGCAAATATTTTATCATTCCGGCGGCGGGCGATGTCAAGCTGGCGTAAGGCGAGGCAAAGGCCGCCTGGCATGATCTTTGCCCTCCCACAACAGCATGATATTCAATGCGCTTCGTCCCAGTTGGAGCCAATCCCCACATCCACCACCAGGGGGACGGCCAGGGGCGCCGCGCCCTCCATTTCCTCCTTCACCATGGCCGCAAGCCTATCTGTTTCAGCCTCTTCCACTTCAAACACCAGTTCGTCATGCACCTGAAGGACCATCAGCGATTCATACTTTTCTTTCCTCATCCGGTGGTGGATGGAGTTCATCGCTATCTTTATGATGTCCGCCGCCCCCCCCTGCAAGGGGGAATTGATGGCGTTGCGCTCGGCGAACTGCCTGATTTGTCTATTGCTAGCCTTGATATCGGGCAGGCGCCGCTGTCTTCCCATGAAGGTGGATACGTATCCCTGCTCCCTGGCCTGCTCAATCATTTTTTCCATAAAATCTCGAATCCCAGGGTACCGCCGAAAGTAATTATCAATGTAACGTTGCGCCTCCCCCCGGGTTATCCCCAGCTCCCGGGCAAGACCGAACGCGGTCTGGCCATAGATGATCCCAAAATTCACCGATTTGGCCACCCGGCGCATATCCGCCGTCACGAAAAGGGGATCGACGGAGAAAACTTCCGCCGCCGTCCTGGTATGGATGTCCTCCCCGGCGCCAAACGCCTCCAGAAGCGCAGACTCCCCAGAGTGATGGGCCAGCAGCCGAAGCTCTATCTGGGAATAATCAGCCGATACGATCATCCGCCCCGGCGGCGCGATGAACGCCCGGCGGATCATCCGCCCCAGCTCTGTGCGGATCGGGATATTCTGCAGGTTAGGCTCCGACGATGATAGCCGTCCGGTGGCCGCCACAGCCTGGTTATACGATGTGTGAATGCGCCCGGTGGCGGGATTGACCATCTTCGGCAACGCCTCGGCATAGGTCCCCCGCAGCTTGGCCAGCTGCCGGTGCTCCATCGCAAGCCTGGGGACTTCATGCTGATCCGCCAGCCCCTCCAGGGTCTGCTGGTCGGTGGAGTAGCCGGTCTTCTTCTTTTTCCCCGTGGCCAGCCCCAGCTTGTCGAAGAGTATGGCGCCTAGCTGCTTTGGAGAATTGAGGTTGAACTCCTCTCCCGCCGCCTCATAGACAGCCTGCTCCAACTGGTCCATTCTGGCCCCCAGAGACTCGGATAGTCTGGCCAGGGCGTCCGAATCCACCAGCACCCCGTTGCGCTCCATGGTAGCCAGAGTCATGATCAAGGGAAGCTCCACCCGCTCCATCAGCTCCCACAATCCATCGCTCCGTACCATGGGCTCCAGCAGAGGGCATAACCTCCAGGTCATATCCGCGTCCTCGGCGGCGTACTCGGCGGCCTTGTCTATGGGGACCTGGTCGAAAGTGATCTGGCTGGCGCCGGAGCCGCACACATCCTTATATTCGATCATCGTCTCACCAAGATGGACATTGGCAAGACGGGACAGCCCATGTCGGCCTGCAGGGTCTATAAGATATGAGGCCACCATGGTGTCGAAGGTAACCGGGCTCACCTCCACCCCTTCAGAGGCGAGAACGATTATGTCGTACTTTATATTCTGCCCCACCTTCGGCTTCGACTGATCCGCCAGCAGGCGCGCCAGCGGGGGTAACGCCTGGTCCAGGGGCAACTGCCTCTCCGCTCCCTCTCCTGTGTGGCGCAAGGGGAGATACCATCCTTTTCCTTCGTGGCAACTAAAGCTCATCCCCACCAGCCGGGCTTTCATCGGGTTCTGGGAGGTGGTTTCCGTGTCCACGGCGAATCCGGAGGATGCCTCCAGTTCCGCCACCAGCTCTGCCAGCGCCTGGGGGCTCTCCACGGTTCTATAATCGCGTGGAACCCTGGTTCGGGGCGCCGCTGGCATGTCGGTCAGCAGGGTTTTAAACTCCAGCTCGGTGAAAAGCGCTTTGAGCTTTTCGGCGTCCGGCTCGATGTATCGCCATTTTGCATAGTCGATCTCCACCGGAGCATCCAGGTCCACGGTGGCCAGCTTCTTTGACAGGCGGATGAGCTCTGCGTTTTCGATAAGGCTTTGCCTCAGCTTTTTCTTTGTCGTCATTCCCTCCGCCGCCATGATAACCGCCTCCACATCCCCATACTCGGCCACCAGGGCCCGGGCGGTCTTCTCCCCCACGCCTGGCGCGCCGGGGATGTTGTCGGAGGAGTCGCCCATCAGCCCCAACACATCGGCCACCATCTGCGGCGTCACCCCGAACTTTTCCATCACCTGATCCGGGCCGATCTTCTTGTCCTTCATGGAATCGAATATCTCTATCCCCGGGCGGACAAGCTGCATCAGGTCCTTGTCGGATGTGACTATGACCACATCGTATCCATCGTTTTGCGCCCGGTGGGCCACGGCGCCTATGATATCGTCCGCCTCCCAGCCTGGCATGCGGACTGCGGCCATGTTATACGCCTCTATCAGCTTGTCGATATAGGGGAGCTGGGCGGCCAGATCCTCCGGCATGGCGGGGCGGTTTGCCTTGTATTCGGAATACATGTCGTGACGAAATGTCTTCTCCTTGCTGTCCAAGGCCATCAATAGCAGGTCCGGGCGGATGTCTGCGATGATCTTTTTAAGCATGAGGGAAAACCCGAAGACGGCGTTGGTGGGCAGCCCTCTGGAATTGGTCAGTTGCTGGCGGATGGCGTAGTAGGCGCGGAAGTAGTATCCGGCGCCGTCGATGATGCATAGAAGAGGTTTTTGGGTCATGAGGTGATTTTAGCGGAGAGAGAAGAGAAGCGGTAGAAAAAGCTCATAGGGAAAAATATACGCCGCAGTCTGGGGCAGTGAATACCGGGAGGCTTGCGCTGTCAACGGCCAGCCACGCGCCGGGGCGGGAATATGATAATGTACTGCATTGAAGTCATTACACCTTCTCCGACTCGGGCGCAGAGGCGTTTCCGGAATGAGCGCCGGCCGGGCGGGAGCCGACAGCCACCGGGGAGGCACGGAGATCATCTTGAGCAAGAAGAAGGGTTTATAGAGATAGCATGTGCGGCATATGCGGGCGCCTTTCATGGGATGGATCACCGGACGTCGCGATGATCCGGAGAATGACTGCCCAATTGGTCCATCGAGGCCCCGACGCGGATGGTTACTACTCCGATGGCCCTGTTGCCCTTGGCCATCGCCGCCTGGCGGTGCTGGACACTTCCCATGACGCCGATCAGCCGATGGTTGACTCCACGGGTAACCACGTCATCGTATACAACGGGGAGATCTACAATTTCCGCGAGCTGCGGGAGACCCTGGAGTCTCTTGGCGCCAGGTTTCGCACCCGCTCCGATACGGAGACTTTATTGGCGGGTTATCGGGAATGGGGAGTCAATGTTCTGGACCGGCTCAACGGCATGTTCGCTTTCGCCATTTGGGATAAGCCGCGCCAGACGCTCTTTCTGGCTCGGGACAGGCTGGGGGAAAAGCCTCTTTATATTTTCCCGACACCTGACGGCGGATTGATTTTCGCCTCGGAGTTGCGCGCGCTCAAAGCCTCCGGTCTTTTGTCGGGTCGCATAAACGAAGCTGCGTTAAGCCATTTTCTATCGCTCGGATATACTCTGTCATCACAGCCGATATATGAAGGGGTGGTGGCTCTGGAACCGGCGTACTATTGGGAAATCGCCCGGGGGGGGGGAACCGTTATACGGCGCTATTGGGATCTGGCCGCGTCCTTTCGGGCCAAAACAAGCATCACGGACAGCGCAAAGATGGCCGAAGAGGTGGATGATCTTTTCTCCCAGGCGGTGAGCCGGCGAATGGTTTCCGATGTGCCGCTGGGGGCTTTTTTGAGTGGGGGCATCGATTCGTCGGCGGTGGTGTCTGCAATGGGACGGAGTCGCTCCCCTGCCCTGAACCATACTTTCAGCATCGGCTTTCCGCAAAAAGGTTTTAGCGAATTAGAAGAAGCGCGCCTGGCCGCCCGGTTCCTGGAAGTCAATCATCATGACCTGGTGATCGATGACGAATTGGCGTCAGCTTTACCGGCGATCGTGGCCGCCGCTGACGCCCCTTTTGCCGACACTTCCATGATCCCCACCTTTTTCCTGGCCAGGTTCACCCGGCAAAACGTGACAGTGGCTCTTTCCGGTGATGGGGGAGACGAGATCTTCGCGGGATATGAGACGTATCTGGCCGACAAGATCCATCGCTGGATGTCACCGTTTAGGTCTGCGTTCAAACCCGCGTTGGCCCTGGCGGCGGCGATGGCGCCGGTCCGGTTCGCCAAGGTTGGTCTCGACTTCAAGCTTAAACAATTTCTGCGGGGGCTTGACGCTCCTTTTGAACTGGCCCATTACAGGTGGCGGGAACTTTTTGACACAGAGGGAAAAGCCACCCTTCTCACCGTTCCGGTGGCCGAGTCGATCAGTGGCCATTCACCTTTTGACCGTTTCCGATCCTTTTTCGACGAGGTGAAAGATCTTCACTACCTTGATCAGGCGTTGTATGTCGACCTGAAGACATGGCTTCCGGATGACATCCTGGTGAAGGTGGACAGAATGACGATGGCCCATTCCCTCGAGTCGCGGGCCCCCTTTCTGGACCATCGGCTTGTGGAGTTCGCCGCGTCGTTGCCGACGGATGTGAAGTTGTCCGGGTGGCGTAAAAAATGGATATTCAAACTCTCCCAGCGACCCCACCTTCCCGCCTCCGTCATATCCAGGCGCAAGAGGGGGTTCAATGCGCCGGTTTCGCATTGGCTGAACCAGTCGCTGAACCGTCACAGGGAGATGATGTATGACGCCACGCTTCCTGGGGGTGAGAGACTTTTCCGCTCCCAGGTACTGGATCGAATGTGGAAAGAGCATGAAAGCCAACGGATTGATCATGGATTTCAGCTATTTTCCCTTCTTTGTCTATCTCTCTGGCTTGAGATATAATCGGGACCCATGAAGCCGTTATACCGGACGCAAGTCGAAACGAAAATAAAGCGGGCATCGCCCATAGACGGAGCACGGGAAGCATGACCCAGGACAAGCAGTCGGAATGGTACGATCAGTGGTCGATGCTCTCCGACGAGGAGCAGTTTTTATTCGAGGATTGGATCGCTCCTAACACGTTGGAGAGTTTTCGCGATCTTGACATACTGGAATGCGGCTGTGGCGGCGGGCAGCATACTGCTTTCATGGCGCCGTTCGCCAAGAGCGTCACCGCCGTGGATCTGAACACCATCCCCATAGCCAGGCAAAGGTGCGCGGAATATGACAATGTCGCATTTCTTGAGGCCGACATCGCTACGATGGATATAAAGCGATCCTTCGATGTTGTCATCTCCATCGGAGTGGTGCATCACACCGATGATCCGGACCGAACCATCGCCAACCTGACCCGGCATGTCAAACCGGGGGGACGGCTGATCGTGTGGGTCTATTCGGAGGAGGGTAATTTTCTGGTAAGAAACGTGGTGGAGCCGATCCGCCGGACCTTTCTGACCAAGCTGAGCCGTGCGGCTTTGTTAACCCTTTCCAAAGCGGTCACAGCCTCGCTCTATCCGGTGGTTTACTCCATCTACCTCCTGCCTCTTCCTTTTCTCCCCTACTACCAATATTTCGGAGCCTTCCGCAGGCTTTCTTTCGGCAGGAACGTGGTCAACGTTTTTGACAAGCTTAACGCGCCTCAAACCGAGTTTATCAACCGGGCGCGGATCGAGGGCTGGTTCGGCGAATCGCGGTTCGATAGGGTGGAGATCGCTCCTTACAGAGGGGTCAGCTATCGGGCCAGCGGGGTTCTGCGGGAATCCTGGGGGTGATGGGCGGATGAAAGCGAAGGCGCCAACGAATAGAGCGAATAATAAGGATAGGCGCGAAGCCTGGATTTTCTGGAGTGTGGAGAAATGATTAGTGTCATAGTCCCGGTGTATAACGAAGAGAATGGGGTGGTTCAGTCGTTGCGAAATCTGGATGCGGCCCTTGCGTCGTTTTCTGAATATGAGATCATCGTAATCGACGATGGCTCCACCGATAATACCCCTGAACGGATCGCCGAATCGGGAATGGAGGGCCTGGTGGTGATCACGCACCCGGAGAACATGGGATACGGGAAATCGCTTATCGACGGAATAGCCGTGGCCAGGAATGAATGCATCTGTATCATTGACGCGGACGGCTCATATCCCGCTTCCCAGATTAGCGAGCTTTTTCGTTTTTTCCCGGCTTACGACATGGTGGTCGGCGCGCGCCAGGGCTGGGAATACAAGAAGGGCATTTTCAAGGGACCGGCCAGAATGATATTCCAAATGCTCTCCGAATACGCCGCCGGCCGAAGCGTGCCGGACATCAACTCCGGGTTGCGGATATTCAAGCGAAGCGTGGTGTTGAAGTTTCAAGACTCCCTCTGCGCCGGATTTTCATTCACCACCACCATCACCCTTCACTTCATGCTCAACCACTACTTTGTAAAATATATCCCGGTCTCCTATAACAAGCGGGAGGGGGTGTCGAAGATTCGGCATTTCAGGGATACGCTTCGGGCGTTTCAGTATATCGTCGAGGCGATTCTATATTACAACCCGATAAAGCTCTTCCTGTTGTTAGCCTCCATAAACTTGATCGCGGGTGGCGCCCTGGCCGCGTTGAACCTGGCGACGGCGCAGTCGCCTTTACTGGATATTCTCTCCGCAATACTGATGAGCAGTTTCATACCTGTATTTGGCCTGGGTTTGATCGCCGCCCAGCTTCGCAAGATATATGGCTCCTCCACGCGATGGAGCGCCAAGTAGTCAATGACTCCTCCGGAGATTCTCTCTTCGACAGGAACTTTTGAGGGCGCCTGCATCCGGGCGGATTGGTTGAAATCTTTAGAACATTGGCTTTTGTTTCGGAGAAGGTGGATACCAATAGCTCTGGTGATTGCAGCCGCTTTTCTCCGGGTGATACTTTTCGTCGAAGCCGACGGTACCCCGCTTATGGCAGCCCATAACATGCGAGATTCCGATATGTTCTTTTTCGATCAATGGGGCAGGGAACTGGCCAATGGCGACTGGCTAACCGATCAGCAGCTTCACCCCATGCACTTGTGGCATATGGCCTTGGCCAAGAGATATTTCGCCCTGCGGCCCGATAAAGCCGCCACCTATAGGGAAGAGGAAGCGGCCACGGGAACCGCAGCGGATAAACTTTTGTGGAATGACTGGCTTGGCGGGAAAATGTTTCACCAGGAACCGCTTTACGCCTACCTGATCGGCGGCGCCTATAGGATATTCGGTCCAAACCCTCGCGTGGTCCTGGTCTGGCAGATGGCCCTTGGGGTGAGCGCCACGTTAATGATTTATTTTATTTCATTGCGGATATTTGGCCCTGTGACGGCTTCGGTAGCCGGTATTATGGCGCTTTTATCCGGCGCCCTCACCTGGCACGAGGTTATGCTGCTTCGGACAACGTTGACCATCTTCGTCAGTGTTGGTCTGGTCTGGCTGGCGCTGGTGGCGGGGGAGAAAAAAAAGATGGGATGGTACGCCGCTTTTGGTTTTGCCGGTGGGGCCTCCCTGGCCGTGCTCTCATACTTCATTGTGATGGCAGGAATGATTTTCCTTTGGCTTCTATGGCCGTTGAGGAATATTCCTCGGCAGGCTGGATATGCCGCAGCCATCATGGTCACTTCCGGGGTGATCGCCCTGTCGCCTGTAATTGCGCGTAATCTGACAGTTGGAGCCCCCCCCCTGGCATTGCTGAGTCAAGGGTGGATATTTTTCATCATAGCCAATGCCCCCGACCTCAACCCATCCTCACCCGTAAACCTCATATCCCCCTACATATCCAGTGTTCTGTCCGTAACCGATGGAGAAGCTGTCCCAACGATATTAGAAACCATAAAACTACACGATTCGCTATTCGGGTACATTCTGTTCCTGGCGCATAAGTTTCTAATTGTATTTACCCCTTATCCGGTCAGCGACAACGGCCTTGGGTATTCCTATTTTGCACATCACTCCACATCATTATCCATTGCGCGGTTTCATTTTGCCCTGCTGGCGCCTTTGGCGTTTCTGGGATTGTTCGCTGCCCGGCATCGGCTTTTCGGCATGGCGCCTTTGCTGGCGGTTATGATCATGCCGATATTGCTGATGACCGCCTTTATCACCTTGACCCGGTATCGCGCTCCCATGGAGGCGGCGATGATACCATTGGCGGCTTTTGGGTTCGTTTGGCTATTTAGCCGCCGTCATGGCGCGATAATCGCCCCTATTGCTTTGGCTCTTTTCTCCCTGTTTGGGCCTGCTCCCCCACCAGTCCACTATAAAGACTATAGCTTCGCGGCACATATCTTTTTTACTCCCAAAATAACCGCGGCCACCGGGGAGGGGAAATGGAAAGAAGCCGTTCGAATCTACGAGGAATGGTTTCGGTATGAGGATAATTTCGGGATATCGCCGGGAGTGCTCCGGGGACATCAGCGCCAGATCGCCTCATTATACGTACGAAAAAGCCTGGCCTATGCAGAGGCCCTGAAAAATGCAGGCGAGGCGGAGCGCGCCAGGAAGGTGGCTGATCGAGCGAATAGTCTCCTCTACGCGTTGGGAATGAACAATCTGTAATCACCCAGAGGGAAACCCATTCTTCTTAACAAGCCAGCGTGAATCCTTGTCATATAATGTAAATCACGGTATTGATTTTAAACATACCCAGCGGCCCATCTCCCCGCCCCTGTCATATCCCGGTGGTAAACCGGCTCTCCGGCCCCAGGTTTAATGGCCGAATGCGCAAAGAGCATGAGAGCCAACGGGCTGACCATGGATTTCAGCTTTTCCCAGCTTTATGTATCTCTGGCTTGAGATATAATCAAAACCCATGAAGCCATTAAACCGGACGCAGGACGGAGCGAAAATAACACTAGCCTTGCATATAGACGGGACACGAGGAGCATGACCCAGGGCAGGCAGCCGGAATGGCGCGATCAGTGGTCACTATCCGCTGAAAAATGGCTGCAGGACCGACAAAAATGGATCCCCATAGCGCTGGTGATCGCCGCCGTTCTGTTGCGGGCGCTCCTTTTCGTCGAGGCCA
>Ga0224496_10000234_pt1 | contig 40706 bp, 27 predicted proteins | sample SF_Jul11_sed_USG_2_FD_168127 | JGI IMG/M metagenome (GOLD analysis project Ga0224496, IMG submission 168127) | Sediment microbial communities from San Francisco Bay, California, United States - SF_Jul11_sed_USGS_8_1 | ecosystem: Environmental > Aquatic > Marine > Sediment | place: USA...
CCCGAGGAGGAAAGTCGAAAGATGATTTCAAATCTCAGGATACTCAGAGTGCGAACCCCTTTACAGCGAGGTACGGTGTTGTCGCCAACTTGCGGAACGATGCGCCTGATGAGCCGCGTATGTTTTTCGACGGCATTGCTCGTAATGATGGCCGGCTCGGATCAGTCGGTTCATGCCACAGACGGAGGTCAGACAAGGTTTCAGCGCATTCCGACGCAGTTCATCGCAGCAGTGGGTGCTCCAGGTGCAACCTCCGGGAGCGGCGCGCAGACGTGGGGTCTCTGGCCTCTGGATCCGGGCCCTCGGGGAGTGAGGTTGAGCGGCTTTGAGCAGTTGGAGGAGACGGGTGGCGTCGCACCGGCTCGCTGGCAATTCGACCGCACAGACTGGTGGCTGGAGGAACACGGCCTCATCATGGAGCAGCCGAAATTTCCAATCCCTCCTGGCAAATACCTGGTCACGGGTGACCGCGAGGTCACAACCGTGCTGACCATTCATCCCGCTGACAAGGATGGAAATAGGCGCTGGGACCTCGATGACCAGGCGACGCTCTATGACGTGACGCACTTGGCGTGTCGCTCCGCGCGTTATACCTCGAAGACCGATGATGGTTCGTGTTCTCCAGCGAACGTGCAGAAAAGGGCGTTTCCGGTCACTCCAGGGGGGGCGATGCCTCCAGTCGAGGGCTGCAAGAAGCAAGACTATGCGGTTCTCTTTGTCATCGCTGTGGCTGTGGAAGACGAAGGCCGGTGAGGCCGGCAAGGTAAGTAAAATTGGGCTCCGTCTAAGTGTGGAGTCAGCAACCTCATTGCTGAATATCAGTGGATGATCTCCAGGCGAATTGTCTGCCCAGAGTCTAATTTTCGTTAGGTTGACAGTACCCCCGGGAACTCCAATGTGGAACCCTCGATGAAAGGAACGGTCGCTATGATTTTTCTTACGGAACAGGCGGTGAGGAAGCTCAAGGTGTTAATTCTCGAACACCCGGAAGACCCCATTGTCCGATTGGTGGTGCGGGACCTCGACGAGGGCCGATTGTCGTACAACATTACCCTTGAAGATAAGGTTCAGCCCGATGACGAGGTGCAGGAGGTGAAAGGATTGACCGTGGCGGTTGAAGGGCAGAGTGCCCCGCGCATGCAAGGAATTACTCTGGATTACCAGGAGCCCGACCGGTTTACATTTATTCATCCTGAACAAAAAGGGGACCCCAAATTAGATGTGTTCAATTTGAATTGACCCAGCCTCATGCTGAATCGACGAAGCCTCGCTTGCCCTCGTGAAAAATCCTCTTTTCGCTCATGGGGAAAGGTCCACCCCCTTGCACTCTTTCCTCATGCTTCTTTTCTTTAGCTCCGCATGGTACTCCCGCCTGACCAAAAAAAATGAGGCCCTGTGCATTACGTGTGTTGAGTCTCTCCTGGCACCTGGTCAGCTCTGGAGCCTGTGCAAGGTACTGCCCTGACCGCATTCACCTTGGTATCAACGAGTGCTTTCCCCGTGCAATGAACCACCTCGTATTTCCCTCCGGAAATTTCGTGGCAACCCCGGTGGTGCGCAAACTTGCGGAGCCTGTCCGGAGTCTTGTCGAAGGGCTCAAACAATGCTCGCCTTTTATCCGCTGTTGGCTGCACGGCTCGGCCATACCACAAGGCCAAGCTCTTTTGTTCCACGCCCCAGCGGAACGAGTGGAGGTAAAGGGAAGCGGCCCCTTTCCCATACATTTTTCTAGCAGTGGCGGCGGAGTGAGATGTTGGATCGCAAGTTGCTATCCCGGTTCCAATCAGCAAGAAGCCCCACACCCGAAGGTGTGGGGCTCGTGTAAAAGGTGGGTAAATAAAAATGAAATTGGCTCTTTTGCCCATACGCTCTTCTACGCAATCACTCTTACCGTTATGGCCAAGACGTTATATCTACAGCATCAAAGCGTACGTAGTTGGACCCAGGCGCCTGGAAAAAGTAAAAATAATGATATCCAGGGTCAAGCCATTCCTTGGTAGCATAAAGGCCTGGCCAGCCAGTTGGAGGGGTGGAAAAGTCCCACTCTTCGATAATGGGTCCGTTATATTGATGGCGTAATTTCATTTTGCCATTGGTTGCTTTAAAAGAAAGATCGTAATATCCGCCCGATGCAACGTAAAAACGTACAAAGGCAAATGGCAAATTATTAGAATATTGGGCAAACTGGGAGTTGCTCCAGTTCGAATAGAGATAATTATATCCATTTGGGTGCAGGTAGGCCCCATACATGGCTATATAGTTGCTGGCCACATAGCCTCCCCCCGGAGTTAAGTGAATATTGACAGGTGTGGCAGCATGGGCAATTGACGCCCCAAACGGATTCAGCCAGGATAACAAACCAGAAGATGTTTCTGGCATGAAGAGGTCACTCTTTGGCCCCCTCGGCGATGATTGAGGGTTTTGAGGCTGTGGCAATAGTTGAAGTTCCTTATCCTGTGGACTTTCTTCCCGTAAACCCGGCAAGGCATTCTTAGGTCGTTGCCCTTTCCCTGCCACGGCTTTTTCGTGTTTTGCCCGACATTTGGGTTGGTTTAGGCATGCATCAAGTAGTTCAGCCTTTGAGTGGCGTTTCACTTGTCCTGGGGGAAGAGGTTTTGGCAATTTTTCCAGTTCAACCTCCTGTGGGGATTTATCCTTGGCTCCTGGGAGACGCCTGGCCGCTATTTGCAGCGGCTGCTCACCTATCACTTCCTTCTGGAATTGGTTAGTTGAAACCTCTGGGATTTGAGCCCCCAATGTTCCAAGCAGGACCGTCCTCATCCAACTGACCGGGGTCTGGTCCACGCTTCCTACTAGCATTCCGGCTAGCAAGACACTTCCTAACACGATGCCAATTCTGAATGGCTTTCGTCGGTTCATAGAAACCTCCTTGGTTGTGTATATACAATCTTTCTTATCGAGTGAGTCGAATCAAGGCCTCAAAAGGTTCATGCCCTCCGGAATCATTGTCTATAGCTACGAACGTCTTTCAGGCAAAAGGTTGAGGGGGCCGACCGTTGAAGCATTTTGGAATGGGCCTTTTCGATAATGAGGCTACGAAGTTACCCTTTCCTGAGCCCTTTGTGTCAAAAAAAAAGCCTTTGAGGACATCGGTTTCGATCCTCAAAAGCCATCCCTAGCTATCCCGTTTTTATTTCATGCGAGGGCCGCAAGTCAGTTTCTCCAGGTCACTGACGCAGGGATTTTACGCAATTCTAGGGGATGAAGTCCATCCTTTGCCCAATTGAAGGAGAAATGATTTGACCAGTCCTTTGAAAGGTCCCTATCGTTATCGAGTTTTCTTGTTAAAGAGCCAGATCTCTAAATGACGAATTTTCGAAAAAGGTCTAGCGGAGATATCATGATGCGTTTGCTTTTAATCACTTCTCTCTCACCCTTTCGATTGTTCATGTCTATCCCCTGAATGGGAGAGGCAATTTTGAAATGATTTTGTTGAAATTTGAAGATCTGTCCATGAAACGACTTGGGGTTCTTTCATGGTGTCTATGGACATTGGTTGTGGTCTTTTCTCCTACAGTCGGTCTTGCTGCAGATCCTAAAGAAAAGCCGCGATTGCCGTTGGCGATGGAGGTGTTGTTGAAGAAGCCGCAGGCGCGGGTGTATGAACTGCATGTTCATGTAACCAATGAGAGTGCGGAAATAGTGTGGGTGAATGTTCGAGATCTACCGTGGAATCCGCCGAATGATTCGAAGTGGTTTTCGGTGTTCCGGATGGATGGGGAAGAGAGTCCGGTGAGACAGAATATTCAGGATTGGAATTTGGGGTCGCGTGTGATTCAAATTCTTCCAGGTGAATCGATTCAAGATACGATGGTGCTGAATCCTCGGATACCGTCGTTGTTGGATGATGTCGCCCAATTCGGTGTGGAATTGCGTTGGGATTGTCCTCCGGCTTCTTTGAAGTTTGTGTGCAAAAATGGCTCTCCTCAATTTCTGACAATTCCCAAAGGCGATGTTGGTCTAGCCGATACGTTTTCCACCGATATGTCCCTGTGTTTGAAGCTGGGCCAAAGGATTGGCCTGATTAAGATTCCGGAAGGGCATGAGGTGTTGTTTCTTCGGACCCCTGAATCGAAGATGGTCGATATCCCACAAATGCAGGACCTTCTTTATCAGGTGAATGACTATGTGCAGCAATGCCAACCCTCGTGGACGAATAGCTGGGCGGTGAGTTTTTTTACGGAAGAACAATATGCGGGGTTTTTGAGTGATGAGGGGAACCGGGAGTATTTTAAACAAGGCATCTGGCAAAAAGTGAATATCGGGCAATACTCCAGCCAAATCCGCACGCTGTTCCGCTTTCCCTGGATTAAGAAGAGAGCCGATGATGTGTATATTTCCGTGTATCGGTAAATCGTTCACGAGCTGATTACCTATTCGATGGATTTTCACCCTCACCCCAACCCTCTCCCTCAAGGGCGAGGGGGTTTTGAAATATCTTAGTTAAACGTTGAATGAGTTTTTGTCTTGTTCTTCATATTCGATTTTTTTGAAGAGGTAATTTTGCCAAAAGACATGTTGGAATAAGGAGAAGATGGTTTTCTGTTAGAGACTTGCTACAATCCTGCCTTTGCTTTTCTTGGCCGAATGAGGTCCTAGCCTATGCCGCTGCAAGCGTTTCATCCGGTGATTCAGGAATGGTTCTCGACGACGTTGGGGGAGCCGACGGATGTGCAGCAGGCCAGTTGGCCGGCGATTCAGTCCGGGAAGCATGCGCTGATTTCGGCCCCGACCGGCTCAGGGAAAACCCTTGCCGCCTTTCTCACCTGTATTGACCGGTTGTTGCACCAGGCGATTCATGGGGAATTGGTTGACGGCATTCAAGTCGTCTATGTGTCCCCCCTCCGTGCGCTGAGTCACGATATCCACAAAAATTTGCAACAGCCGCTAGACGAAATTAGTCAATTGGCGCTGTCTGCCGGTTTGCTGAGTCCCAATATTCGCGTAGAGGTCAGAACCGGGGATACGCCTCCCGCTCAACGGCAACGCATGCTGACACATCCCCCGCATATTCTTGTGACGACTCCAGAAACTCTCTTTCTCATGGTGACGGCCAGGCGCAGTCGTGAACTTTTGACCGGTGTGCATACGGTGATTGTCGATGAGATTCATGCGTTGGCGCCCAATAAACGGGGTTCCCATTTGGCGTTGTCCTTAGAACGATTGGATGCGGTGACGAAACAGCGATTAGTTCGCATCGGTTTGTCGGCGACGCAGCGGCCATTGGAACAGGTTGCGCAGTTTCTTGTGGGAGAACCTTCTCACCGGCAAAAGAGTCAGCAAGGGTCCCTCTTTGAATCGTCGGATTGTCATATCGTAGATATCGGACATCGGCGAACGCTGGATCTGCAAGTCGAGGTGCCCAACGATGAATTGGGCGCGATTGCCACGAACGCCATTTGGTCTGAAATTTATGACCGTATCGCGGCCATTGCCGAACAACACCGTTCCACCTTGGTCTTTGTGAATACCCGTCGCCTCGCCGAACGGATTGCCCATCATGTGAGTGAGCGGGTGGGTGAGGATCAAGTGGCCTCGCATCATGGCAGTTTATCTCGCAAGTTACGGCTGGCTGCTGAGAAGCGTTTAAAGACTGGGCAAATTAAGGTCATGGTGGCGACGGCCTCGTTGGAGTTGGGTATCGATATCGGATTTATTGATGTCGTGTGTCAGATTGGCTCGCCTCGGGCCATTGCGACCTGCCTCCAGCGTGTCGGGCGGGCGGGCCATTGGGTGGGAGCGGTGCCGAAAGGCCGAGTGTTTTGTACCACTCGCGATGAATTGATGGAATGTGCGGCGGTCGTGCGAGCCATTCGACAGGGGCAATTAGAATCCATTGAAATCCCGTCGGCTCCGCTGGATATTTTGATTCAACATGTGATCGCGGAAGTGGCGGCGCAGGAATGGGATGTGCGGGCGTTGTTTGATGTGTGTCGGTCGGCCTATCCGTATCGAGAGATGACGTGGGAAGAGTTTGAATCTTTAATCGAACTGATTGCGGAAGGGTTCGTACCTGGCCGGCGGCGTTTGTATGCCTACGTCAGTTATGACAAGCGTGAAGGCCGATTACGGCCTCGGCGTGGTGGGCGGTTGGCGGCGTTAACCTCTGGTGGGGCCATTCCTGAAACCGCCACGTATTCGGTCGTCGCGGAACCTGACGGCACCGTCGTCGGCACGGTCGACGAAGATTTTGCGATTGAGAGTTTGGCAGGCGATATCATGTTGCTGGGGACGACCTCCTGGCGCATCCGGGCCATTGAAACGGGAAAAGTGCGCGTGGAAGATGCGCATGGGCAGCCACCCAATATTCCCTTTTGGCGAGGCGAAGCTCCCTCGCGTTCCCGAGAGCTATCGAAGGCTGTGGCGGAAGTGCGGGAAGGCATACAGCAATTATTGGAAAATGGTGCGACGCCGGGAGATGTTTCGGCCCGCAAGTGGTGCTTGGAAGAATGTGGCGTGGACGCGTCAGGGGCCGATCAACTCCTGGCCTATGTGGCGGGTGGTGTGCAGATTTTGGGTGGCGTGCCCACGCAGAGCTGTCTCATTGCCGAACGCTTTTTTGATGAAGCTGGCGGGATGCAACTGGTCGTGCATGCGCCCTTCGGTGGCCGACTGAATCGGGCCTGGGGCCTGGCCCTACGCAAACGATTTTGTCTGAATTTTGATTTTGAATTACAGGCGGCGGCTACGGATGATGGGCTCGTGCTTTCCCTCGGCGAACAACATAGTTTTCCCCTTGAGACGATCTTCCAATTTCTACAACCCAAGACCGTGCGCGATGTGTTAATTCAGGCGACCCTGGCGACTCCGCTGTTTGTGACACGCTGGCGATGGAATGTGAGTCGTGCTCTGGCTCTTTTGCGATTCCAGAATGGCAAGCGGGTGCCGGTGTATCTCCAACGGATGCGTGCCGAGGATTTACTTGCGGCGGCATTCCCTATGGCGGCCGCCTGTGGCGATAACCATGTCGGCGATATTCCTGTGCCAGAGCATCCGCTGGTGCAGGAAACGCTGCGAGATTGTTTAACCGAAGCCATGGACGTCGAGGGTCTTCGCCAGGTCCTAGAGAAGATCGATTCTCAGGCCATTCACGTGCGGGTGGTGGAATCTCCAGTGCCGTCGCCGTTCGCGCATGAAATATTGAATGCCAACCCCTACGCCTTCTTGGATGACGCCCCGTTGGAGGAACGTCGTGCGCGGGCCGTCAATCTTCGACGTACCTTACCAACTTCGTTTGATGGGAAAATGGGAACCTTAGATGCCTCGGCGATTGAAACCGTTCTGGAGGAAGCCTGGCCGACTGTGCGTGATGCAGACGAGGTTTTTGATGTCCTGCAGGTGATGGGGTGGATGCCTAAAAAAGACGGGGAGTCCTGGCGAGAAGAGTTGGATACCTTGGTGGCAAAAGGCCGAGCCCTGTTTCTTCGCGCGAGGCCTGACGAGTCTCTGGGGCAAAACAATATCGAAGGATGGACCACCAGAGATCATTTCACCCGCATCCAAGCCTTGTTTGCTCAGGTGGAAGTTCTTGCTGGAGGGCAAGAGGCTTCTATCCTAAATAATGAAGATGAAGCACCGACTCCCGAATCGGCAGCTTTATCTGTTGTCCAAGGATGGATACCCCATATCGGTCCGGTCACTTCCCAAGAACTAGCGAATCGCTTAGGGATAGCATTTTCACAAGTTCATCACGCTTTATTGCAGTTGGAAAGCCAAGGTCAGGTGCTTCGAGGACACTTCCGTCCCGCATTATCTTTTAATTCTTCACCATTTTCTTCTCCCTCTCCTTATAAGGAAAAGGGAATGGACAAGGATGAAGAGTTAGATCGTTTAGACCCTCTCCACCTTGGGGGAGAGGGCAGGGTGAGGGGGAAAGCATGGGATGCGCCAAACGAAGAATGGTGTGATCGCAGTCTCTTGGCCCGCATTCATCGTCGAACGGTGACCGCCTTACGTCGAGAAATTGAGCCGGTGGCGGCTTCCGATTTCATGCGGTTCCTCTTTCGATGGCAACATTGTGCGCCAGGCTCCCAATTGCATGGCGAAGCCGGACTTCGTGAAATCATTGGGCAACTAGCCGGCTATGAAACGCCGGCCTCTGCATGGGAGGCCTCTCTTCTTAAAGGCCGTATTGCCAATTACAAACCGGAATGGCTGGACCATCTCTGCTTGCGTGGTGAAGTGGCATGGGGGCGGTTGACGCCGCCTGACTTGAAACCTAATTTGCGCCAGGTTGTGGAAGGCGAGTCGTTCCGTCGCATTTTACCATCCAGCATGGCCCCCATTAGTTTTGTGCGAAGAGACGATGTTCTCTGGATGTTGGCGATGGCGCGACCTGGGAAATCTGCCGGACCGCTTGGAATTCGATTAAGCTTGAGTAGTGTTGCGCAAGCTATCTATGAATGCTTGGACAATCGAGGCGCGTGTTTCTTCGCCGATCTCACCAATCGCACCGGGCATTTGGCGGCTGAAATCGAGCAATCCCTATGGGAGCTCGTGGCAACCGGATTGGTGACGGCGGATGGGTTTGATCCTTTGCGTGCTTTGTTAGATCCCCGGCGTCGTCGAGCTGAAGGGAAAGATCGTGCGCGCCGACCCCAGCATAGTGTTGGACGGTGGGCGTTGTTGGAATCACATGGTGATGATGTAGAGGCAGATATGACTTCGCCAATTCATCCTCATGAACCATGGGCGAGACAGTTGGCGCGACGTTATGGGGTCGTCTTTCGGGATATCATTAAACGCGAATCCCTGCCGATGACCTGGCGGGAATTGCTTATTCAATATCGAAAAATGGAGTGGCGCGGGGAAATGCGAGGCGGGCGTTTTGTGAATGGATTTACCGGAGAACAATTCGCTCTGCCTGAGGCCGTGGAAGCTCTGCGAGCCGTCCGTCGAGATCCACAAGCCGGAGCACAAGACATTCGTCTTTCACCTGCGGACCCCCTCAATCTTGTCGGCATCATTCTTCCTGGGGAACGCATCTCCTCGCATACTTCTAAATCCATTCTCTTTCGAGATGGAGCGCAAGCATGTGATGAGCGTCCCGTTATGAGTTTAGCCTAAATTGGAAAGTCAGAAGGTTCATTCCTCTCAAAGTCCTGCTCAGGCTGTTGGCCTCATATTCTTTCTTCTTGGACTTCTTTCCTTCCTATTTATTCCGATGCCCTCACATACCTTTTTGTGGAAAGCCGTCAACAATTTTGCGCATGTGCCATTGTTCGGGTTGGTGGCCATTCTGTTGTTGAAGGGGTCACGAATGGTCTTCACGACATCGAATTGGTCCGCTATTCGACATTATATGGTTGCGTTACTGGGGGTGTTGGCCTTGGCCCTGTTCACCGAATCGCTTCAATCGTTGAGCGCGACACGTCAATCTGAAATGTCCGATGTCGTTCACGACCTGGTAGGGGCAACGTGTGGACTGGCGCTGTTCTTCACGTATGATCAACAGGTGCCCAGGCAATGGGCGCAATGGAGACAATTCCCTCGGCACGCAATCATACGTTTATGTGTGGTAGTAGTTTTGGGCATCACACTTGTTCCTGTTGTTGGATGGGTCTATGCCTATTGGGACCGAGCCAGTCGTTTTCCATCCTTGTTGCAATTTTCGTCTGACTTGGAAATGAAATTTGTGAAGGCCTCAGATAGTGAATTGCAGGTGGTAGTGCCACCCGAAGGCTGGAAGAAATCGGCTGAGGACATGGTGGGGCAGTTGGTGTTTCTTCCCAAGAAATATCCGGGCATTCGCATTGAGGAACCCTATCCGGACTGGCGTGGATATACCTATTTCCAACTGGACATCTTTTCTGATTTATCAACGCCACAACCGATTGCTATTCGAATTGATGATTTTCATCACAATAACGAATATGCGGATCGGTTCAATAAGGCCTTGACCATTTCGCCAGGCTTCAACCAGATTCAAATTCCATTAGATGATATTCGCCAAGCCCCGGTCGGCCGAGAATTAGATCTCAGCGCGATCAAAATAGTCTTGCTCTTTTCGGTTAATCCACCAAAGGAGTTCTCGCTTTACGTGGATAATTTCCGTCTAGAATAGATTCTTGTGCCTTAACTGTATGACGTTGTGAGCGAAGGCCTTGTTTTCACTTGGTAATTCAAGTTAACGGGTGGGTGAATGGATGTTCCAACGAGACGTCTCTACAGGAATGGCAAATGGGTTCCCGTTTCTTGACCCGATAGAGGGTCTTCGCTAAGATCGATCTATGCCGATGCCACCGTTTCCAGGCGGTCCACGCCCCACTCACGGGATGCGATCTCGTCGTCCCCCCAGCCCTCAAGGCGATCCCAAGCAATTTGAGTCACTTCGCGCGTCGTTATTGTTTTGTCCTGCGTGTCAGATGGCGACGCCGGCTCGTGAAAAGTTGCTCCTGGTTCTTCCCAGCGGGAATCTCTACGAATATCTCTGTGCCCATTGTGGGACCTCCACCGGTTCCAAAACCGATCAAGCTCAAGGCGGGGGGTTGGTTGCGCCGTAGTTCAAGAAGTAAGTAGTAAAAAGTAAATAGTAAGGAGCTCTGATTTTTCAGTCTTCCCCTCTTCATAAACTTTCGTCACTCGGATTGAAGTTTTTCCTCTAGCTGACTTCTATTCACTTTTTACTTCTCACTTCTTACTTTTCACTGGTCATTGGGAACTGGTAGCCCCTCTTGGGCCATGATGCGGAGGGCATTGGTGGTGGGGCATGGGCCGGGGCGCAGCTGGTAGTCGAAATGCAAGGTGCCGTCTTCCACTGATTCCTGAAAATGTGCATTGCGAATATGTCCCTTGGTATCTGCCAGCTGAGTGAGTTCCAAATCGTGCGTGGAAATCATCCCCAACCCTCGGCTTTGTTGCAGCATCTGGACAAAAGCTTCACTGCCTGCTAGTCGTTCACGATTATTCGTGCCTCGGTAAATTTCATCAATCAAAAACAGGACTGGGTACGAGGTAATTGCGCGGACGGCGTCCAAAATCACTTTGAGTCGTTTGACTTCGGCATAGAAATACGACAGACCTTCGTCTAGGGCATCGGTGACTCGGATACAGCAGTAGAGTTGAAGCCATGACCAGGAAAAGGTGGTGGCGCAAACTGGCCCGCCAGCTTGCGCCAGGCAGAGGTTAATGCCAACGGTTCGAAGGAACGTACTTTTTCCAGACATGTTCGAGCCGGTGACGAGCACCATATGGCCTTCTCCTCGAAGATCAAGGTCATTGGGGATGCGCTGAGAGCGAGCTATGAGCGGATGGCCGAGTCCTGCTGTTGTGAGGCCAGGCTGGTGTTCGGGCTTATCCGGCGTTTCTAATTGAGGCCATTGATAGTCGGGATTCACATAGGCAAATCGTGCCAAGGCGCTTGCGGCATCAAATTGGCCAATGGTTTCTAACCAGGTGGGCAGTGTGTCATGCAAAGTTGTGATGAGTCGATGTAATTTCCCGACATAGAGTAAATCCCAAGGGATGAACGCATTCAAGGCCAAATGGACAAGGGGGTGGGCTTTGACGCTGAGTCCCTGGCAGATACGACTGAGTTGTTTGAGACATGTTGTAGGTCGAGTGTGCTGTGTGAGGAGCGCGTTGCATTGTTGACGAATTGTCGGCTGATGGGAAAATGTTGATCGTTCGAGTTTCGTGATGACGATGACGAGTTTTTCGAGTTCGATGTGAAGTGCGAGCACACGGCCAAAAAGTGGCGCGATGGAACCCGAGAGAGAAAAATACAGGCCGACATAGATCATCAATGAGAGCACCCAAAAATTCGACAATCCTGTGGAGACTGTCAAAAGCCCTAAGATGATGGTGAGCGCACAGATGCTTGATGCGGCAATGATGAGCCAGGAGAGATTCGGAATTGCAATGGGTTCTTGTAGAAGAGAAAGGATACGGGTGCCGTCCAGTGGATTGGGACTAATGAGGCGCGTGGCTAACAGACAGCGATCTCTGAGGCGTGAGAGTGGTGTGAGTTCTTTGATGTACGTTTGGCGGGTCTGCCAGGCTAATCCGTCCGGTTCGGGATTGTTAGCTTGAAAGATCCAGTCTTGAAGTCGAACGTGCCCATTTGACGAAAATGTGGTATCGAGTAATGCTAATAGTGAATGAGGACCGGTGAGATCCAGATCCAGGGCGTAGGGATGATGGGGTGGGGGATGATGAGCTTGGACCTGCATGTTCGGCCAATCCAGTTGCAGTCGGGCAAGAAGATCCTTTTTGATCTCGATCCATAGACCCAATCGGCGCAAGCGAGATTTCAATCGTTGGTGAAACCAGGTTGTGGTAAAAAAAATAGTGAGAAACACCAAAAGGGCGATATTGCCACTGTGAAACCAGGCATGCTGATATAGGCCGACAGAGATGATTGCGCATAGGAGAAAAATGGCGAGTCGCCATCGACTGAAGCGCTGACTGGCGGCGTTTCCCTGTTCGGTGAGTCGATCTCCACGACGCAAAAGGCGGGTTAGTGCGTCGCGGCGTTGGTCGGTACGGGAAGATTTCATACAGCTTGAGACATTAGTCGCTCTTCGTACTTCCGTCAATATTGGGAAGGTGGAAAACAGATGGGCCACCTTTCAGGATGGTGCAGGCGAGGCATTCTCGCCTTTTTGCCGTGCTTGAAAAATAATCAATAGGTTCATAATTTTCATGGCGAAACGTCCTTCTATGTTAGAGGTCAAGATTCCTGCCTGTGTGGATGGCGCCGAACTGTCTGGTCTCCTGGCCTGCCCAGAGTTTTTGGGGCTCTGGGAGCAAGATGGCGCACTGACGATCTATTGGCAGGGGAGCGAGCTTCCCATGCGTCAATGCCTACATGAGGCTCTGGCCAAACTCAATTTCACGATTTCCAACACAGCCATTCAGGTTCAACTTGTCGAACATCAAGATTGGAATGCCCAATGGGCCGCTTCAGTGAAGCCGCTTCGCATTGGCCGCCGTATTGGGATTCGTCCAAGTTGGGCGAGTATGGATATGCCAGAGGATGGGATTGAAATTATTCTTGATCCCAAGCAAGCCTTTGGGACGGGCCATCATGCGACGACTCACCTTCTTCTGGAATGGCTGGAAGAGCTATCTGATTTGAAAGATTGCCGGGTTTTAGATGTGGGGACCGGGAGTGGCATTCTGAGTATGGTGGCGTTGCGGTTGGGTGCGTTGGTTGCTCTAGGGATTGATAATGATCCTATTGCGATAGATTGCGCAAAAGACTATGCCGTGATCAATGGGTTTTCGGAAGAACTGGATTTACGCGGTTGCCGAATTGAAGAACTGGTTTCTCATCCATATGAATTCATTTTGGCCAATATTGATCGGAAGACCATTCTTGAAATTTCGTCGGGACTTTCGAGATTGCGATCTTCTGAAACCCAATTGTTTCTTTCAGGACTTTTGGAAGAAGATGAGTCTGATGTTGTGGAAAGGTTAACGAGGCATGGTTGGGCCCAACGAGCCATTCGGGCAAGGGAAGGCTGGATTGCTCTTCAATTTGGTGTCGCGTCTTCTTCCTGATTGTCTTCAGGCAGAGATTCGAGAAATGTGATGAGGGCCTGATAGGTTTGTTGGCGCACTTCGGTTTTTGCGCCACTTCCCCCCTCGATATTTTTTTGTAACCAGACTGTCTCTGAAATGTGAGGGCTTGCCGAATTGCATAAGGTCCACATCTGATGGAGAAATTCAACCGGAAGGCCCACCTGGACTCCCTCTGATTCGATGCGGTCGTCTAAAATCGCCAGTAAATCGGAAATGGCTTGGTCTGGTCGATACGACTGAGGAGTAAATCCAAATGTGGCGTGGGAAACTTCTTCTTGCTTGGCTTGTTCCACAAGATCATGCATGTACTCTTTGAGAAGGCCAATGATTCGCCCAGACAAACGCATCGGGAAGAGTAGCTGGAAGGATAGGGTATTGGGAAGAGCGGGTAGAGTGAGTGGTGATTATGGGATTGAACGGTTTTGGTTCTTGAATTCGAGATAAGAGCCGTTACTCAATCGAAAAGGGTCTCGACATCCATGGCAAACACGCCAGGTGGAAGGCCTGCCGTCCACTCACCGTACTTTTGGTCGGGGCGATGGAAGTATTGGTTGTTCTGAAGTTTGATGACCCAATCTTCACCCTCGGCCCATATTTGACGGATTTCTTCTTGGTCCATTCTCGTTGGTTCTCTAGTCTGAAGCCTATTTCGTGTTTGAGACTGCTTTGCTTATGGTAAAATCTCCATGGAGTCCTTGATAGGATAAAGGTTCCTTCAAAAATTTCCCTTTGACTCTTTTTCGTCCAAAGTGTTGGTCAACTGAAGGAGGACTTTTCCGTCACAGAAAAAGATGGCAGATTGATATTATTAAAAAGGTGAAGTTGATATTAATCTTCTGTGAAACCAGAAGGAAGTGGTATCATTCAATCATATTGGCAAGTAACGATGAATATGGTATAGAAAATCAGCTTTTTCTGGCCTGTGACTCAGAATTTCATCAAATCATCCGAAAAGAAGCAAATTACCAATTCGACAAATGAAGGGGATAGTCATGGGACGAGGGAGCGGTATCGCCTTGATAGGGATTCTGTGCTGTGTGTTGAGTGTTCCAGCCGTGGGGGCCGAGGAATCCGTGCAAGCTTTGACGAGTCAAGCGATGGAAGAATGTCAGAAAGGCCGACTGGCAAAGGATGCCGATAGCCGGGGTGTGCATTTTGATCGAGGGCGCGCTTTAGCTGAAAAGGCTGTGGCGTTGGATAATCAATCGGCTGATGCGCAATTCTCCTTATTTTGCAATATTGGAGAACGGATGCGGGCCAATGGAGAGGTCTTCTTCTCGGTGTTTGATTACGGCCGCATGATGGATGCCTTGGATCAGACCTTAATCTTAAACCCAAACCATCTTGATGCCTTGTCTTCCAAGGGCACCATTCTCATTGAGGTTCCCGAATTTCTTGGCGGAGATGACGCCAAGGGTGAAGTCATGTTGCGGCAAGTCATAAAAGAGGAACCGACATCGATTAATGCTCGGATGGTTGTCGCGCGGCAGTGTGCCGATCGAGGTGAACATCAAGAAGCCTATGAACTTTCCAAGCGGGCACTGGAATTAGCTAAGCAACAACAACGGGAAGATCTCATTCCGGAGGCCGAAAAAACATTTTCTGAAATCCAAGCCCATCTCATGGATCGCTAAATCGACTTACCTCTTTCAGTCTTTCGCCTGGGATCCCAGAATTCCATCTTTTCAGCTTTCTTCCATTGACGGTCATATCTCGTATTCACGGTGGACTCCCAGACTATCTGGCTTCGGGTCTTTCCATTCTCTTTGTGGGGATTAACCCTGGGCTTCGTTCATCGGAAGTGGGCCATCATTATGCCGGGCCTTCAAATCGATTTTGGAAATTGTTATACGAAGCGAAACTTGTTCCTGATCGCATGACCTGTCAAGATGATGGGCGATTGTTAGCATACGGGTATGGCCTCACCAATCTGATTGCCAGGCCCACTGCGGGTACGCAGGACTTAACGAAACAAGATTTTCTTCAAGGGCGGGATGTGTTACTGGCGAAAATCGAGCACTATCAACCAGCCATTGTGGCTGTGTTAGGAATGAGTGTGGCCCGAGTGTTGTTGGCTCCAGAGGAAATTGGTTCTTCTGGCAAGCGTGTAGCCAAGGATCGTATTCAGACGGGGCTGCAACCTAGAACGCTTGCGGGTGTGCGTGTGTGTGTATTGCCCAACCCAAGTGGGCGAAATGCGCATTATTCCTATCAGGCGATGAAAGATCTCTTTGTTGAATTAAAAGACGTCTCTCTGAAAGGGCCACAGTCAGGTATAACTTAAGCGTTCTTGAAGGACGGATGAATCAGTCCGTACGTTTGTGTAAGCGTTGCGTGACTCGAATCGAACTTTTCTAACAACGATGCGTTACGTATTGACTATACTGATTAGCCTTGTTCTCGAGCTGTGGCTAGGCCCCTTGGGCGTGCTGGCTGATGGCGCTCCGTCTCATAGGCCTGCTCATGCCATTGAACAAGCAAAACGTGCCACCGTCGGCATTCTTCAAACTGATGCTTCACAAATCGAGGATGGAGATTTTGGGGTACCCATCAATATTCGAGGTTCAGGTATTCATCTAGGGAAAGGTATTATTTTAACGGCGCGGCATGCTGTTGAACGCTCGGAGGGTGGGAAAGTACTTGTTTCAGAAGGAATTCATGTGTTGACGGACAATCTGCGGGAGTTGCCCGCCATCCGTCAGGGAGCGAATGTCTATTTGGATGTGGCGGTTTATCAACTGCAAGGGGACGAGTCCGATTGGCCCATGGCACATGTCACGTTTTCCGAAGTAGATGTGACCTACGGGGACGAGGTCTTTACTGTGGGGTATCCTATGGGCCGAGGCCCAGCGATCTCCTTTGGTACGGTGGGGAATCCTAATACCTTTTTAGCAACGGTTCAAAGTCGATTAGTGCAGGTGGATCTTTCTGCCTGTCGAGGGAATTCTGGTGGAGGTCTTCTCAATGATGAGGGGCAATTGGTTGGCCTGGTCCATGCGATTATCCAAACGGAAGCATTGCCGTCAGAACGGGGGTGTAGTCGATTTGGGTTTGCCCTTCCCGGCATGTTGGTTAAGCGCGTGGTCGATGCCGTTTTGGCCGGCAAGACCCCGGGATTTTCCGTGCTTGGGATTCATCTTGAAACATTCAAAGAGGGCAATCGGTGGGTGTTGGGTGTTGCGAAAGCCACGGGGCCTTCTCGGCATGCGGGGTTTCGAAAAGGGGATATTCTAGTTGCTATTGATGAGGTCGCCATCACGACCCCGGCACAATTGAAAAACTATCTCATTGAACGAACGGAACCCGGGCAGACGGTCGTCTTGCGGGTTCAACGTGGGGAGACTCAACAAACCATTTCGGTGAAGTTGGGAAAATCATGATTCATCGTGGCGAGGCTTTTGGAATACTCGTCCCAGCCCTCAAAATTTCTTCAATCTTTTCTCCAATCACAATAGGATTCTTCAGTAGTCAACTAGACAAAGATTCCAGTACAGTGTGGTAATCGAAGAAAAATTCGGTAGTTGACGACGTTCAGTCTCTTTCTCGGTTGATTCGGTCATTATCATCTCTCGTTTCTTTCAACGTCACAGATCTTTCCAGAGAGTATGCCTATTTCCCCACGCCAGTATGAGGTAATTATCGTGGGCATGGGGCCAGCTGGGGCATCGGCTGCCTACGAGCTGAGCCAACGCGGAATATCGGTTTTGGCTTTTGATAAACAGGTGCACCCGCGGTATAAAGTGTGTGGAGGGGGGCTCTCAGCTCGAATTGCGAAAATTCTGCCTGCAGATTTTCTCAGTATGGTGGAAGAAACAGTCCATCGAGTGCAATTTACCTACGGGGCTCAAAAATCGTTTCTGATTGAATCATCGGATCCTATTGCGTATATGGTCATGCGGCAAAATTTTGACCAATGGTTAGTCGATAACGCCAGGAAAGCTGGGACCGCTATTCATGAAGGGGAGACGGTTGTTGAGATTCAAAACGGAGAAGACGGCGTCGATGTGGTGACGAAACACGAACGGTATCGGAGCCGAGTGGTCATCGGAGCAGATGGGGTCATGAGTGTCGTGGCACAGCAATGTTTTCCTGGACGATCTTTGCGGAAAATCCCAGCGTTAGAAAGTGAAGTGCAAGGAGACCGTACCCATCCATTTCAGGAAACGCCGACCGCACTCATTAGTTTGCAAGCAGCCAAAAAAGGTTATGGGTGGATTTTCCCCAAGCAACATGGCCTTTCGCTGGGTGTGGGGGAATTTGCAAAAGGAACCAAACGTCCGAAGCAGAGTTTTCGTGATTTTATTGGGCATGAGCCTACGTTGTCTGGTTTGAAGATTCCGGCACCGTTGGGGTATCCAATCCCGATTGCGTCTCCCCACGCCTATCGAAACGGCCAAACATGGGCGGGACGATTAGTGCGTGGACGTGCCATGTTAGTGGGGGACGCCGGGCATCTCGTTGATCCGTTATTGGGTGAAGGCATTTATTATGCGATTCGTTCCGGACAGTTAGCGGCGATGAGTGTGGTCGACATGCTGAGTCATCCATCCAAGTGTCCGCTGAGTCATTATGAAACGTTGGTGGCGAATGAGTTCGGCCAAGAATTTCGCGTGGCTGGAAGGTTAGGGAAGATAATTTATGGGATGCCGCGCTCACTACATTGTTGGGCGGGACAACGATTTCCTGACGCGTATCAACGTGTGCTCTGTCGATATTGTGAAGTGTTGCAAGGGAAGGAATCATACCAAAGCCTTTGGAATCGAATTCTGAGCCGACTCCACTGGCCATTGGCCGAGAAACCCAGTGCCTAGTATGAGAGTAAAGAACCAGGATCGGAAGGTAGCGTCAGTTGAAGGGGCGATCGTTTTCTAGAGGAGCGTAGGTGTGTAAGCCATCAATGAGGGCATGAATAGCGTAGCCCCATGTTCCACGGACGAGATGATGTTCTTGTCCGGAAGCCACGATCATGACGGTGAGGCTCCAGCCCTGAAGATGATGATGGTGAAATTGCGTGGGTTGAATTTCTAGTACGATTTCTAGATCGAGCGTATGGTCAAGAATATTGCTCACGTCTTGAAGCAGGGCATCCATTTGGTGCTGCAGCGAGATGACCAGGTCTGATAGGAACTCTTTGGTGTTGTATGATATCTCTGCAAAGCAGAGGCTCACGAAGGAGACTAAGATGACGGGACGATGGGGGTCAGGCCCTTCAGCATAACTCTGGTCGGCGGCCAGTGTCATAAAGGGGGAATGCGCCTTATTAACTTGCCTTAAGAGTTCTTGGGTTTCCGGCCAACCTACACAAGGTGGGAGAACCGGAATCATGTCCGGGTGTGCTTTGAGGTCAATGAAGCGAGCTTCCAGGGAGCCATCAGTGATAGCGGGGCCATATGGTACATGAAAACATGTGGAACCTTCAGAAAGCAGAATACCCATTATTTTGACCCAGTGAAGAAAGGAGTTGGCCCTCTATTGTACTGGAAGTGTCCTCACAAAAGGGAAGGGGGGGGGAGTAATTTTTTCCTCATCATTTTGAGGGAGGGTGCAAGGGGGTGGCGTTTGTTATGTCTGCGTTGATTTATGCACAAAAAATACAAAAGTCCTTCGGGGCGAAACGGTTATTCCACGGAGTGAGTTTCGGTATCACTGATGGTGAACGAGTGGGGGTTATCGGTCCGAATGGATCTGGGAAATCTACCTTGTTGAAAATTTTGGCAGGGTTAGAGTCACCTGATGAAGGAACCGTGACTCGACGCCAACGTCTACGAGTGGCGTATGTCTCTCAAGATACGCCATTTTCATCAGACTTAACGGTTGGCGAAACTTTGCATGAATCCGCTAGCCAAGCAGGATTGCCCAAGGGCGAGGCGGAGATCCGCGTCTATGAGGTCGTAGGAAGGGTGGGTTTCTCCGATGTGTCTCAGCGAGTGGATGTGCTATCTGGTGGATGGAGAAAACGGTTGGCTATTGCCTGTGCCATCGTTCAAGACCCCGATGTGATGTTGCTTGATGAACCGACCAACCATATGGATGCGGAGGGTCTTCTGTGGTTGGAACAAGTCCTGCTGAAGGCTTCCTGGGCGTGGGTCCTCGTGAGTCATGATCGGTGGTTTTTAGAGCAAACCACCAACAAAATGGCTGAATTGAATAGCCGATATGAAGATGGAATCTTGGTCTTCCCAGGGACGTATACAAGCTTTCTCGAAAAACGGGAGGCCTTTCAACATTCCCAGGAGCAACAAGCGCAGGCCTTAGCGGGTAAGGTGCGACGTGAGGAGGCATGGCTTCGGCAGGGAGCGAAGGCGCGAACCACGAAAGCGAAGTATCGAGTGGAAACTGCTCAGGCCTTGCAAGTAGAACTTGCAGAGACTTCCACACGATTACGTCAGCTGGACGTTGGCATAGACTTTGTGGCATCTGGTCGAAAAACCAAGCAGTTGATTGAAGTGGTTGGTCTGAGCAAATCATTTGGTTCCCGCAAGGTCCTTCACAATTTGGAGCTGATGATCTCCCCTGGCAAAGCCATCGGCATTGTCGGGCATAATGGTTCAGGAAAATCCACGCTCCTGAAACTCTTGGCGAAAGAATTGGAACCTGATGAGGGCATCGTCAAGTATGCGGACAATTTGCAGATGGTATACTTTGATCAGCAGCGGGAGAAATTGGACCCCAAGATGACCTTGCGACGCACGTTGTCAGATACGGGACATACCGTGACGTATCGAGGGCAGACCATTCATTTGGTGGGATGGGCCAAACGATTTTGCTTTCAGCCAGAGCAATTGGATCTTCCGGTTGAACGACTATCCGGAGGGGAGCAAGCTCGTGCGGTGATGGCTCGGTTCATGTTACAGCCTGCCGATGTCCTGATTGTGGATGAGCCGACGAACGATCTCGATATTCCAACCAGAGAGATCTTAGAGGAGAGCTTCAAGGAGTTTTCTGGAGCATTGGTCTTGGTGACACATGATCGTTTCATGTTGGAAAAGGTGTGCAAGGAGTTTGTTGGGTTAGATGGCCACGGTGCTCATGGGCATTTTGCCACCTATGGACAATGGGAATCATGGCTTAGTCGTCAACAGCAGGGAGACAATCAGGAATCAAATTCCTCACGATCACGCAAGGGAGCGGCACAAGGAACCAAGCCGAAAAAACTTTCGTTTAAGGAACAACAAGAATTTGAGGGTATGGAGAAGCGAATTTCCGAGGCAGAGATGACACGAGATGCCTATCGTGCAAAGGTTGAAGAGCCAGCCGTGGCATCAGACCATCTTCGACTTCAAGAAGCCTATGACGTATTGAAAAAAGCCGAGCACGAAGTCGAGCGACTCTATGGCCGGTGGGCTGAACTGGAGGCTAAGCACCAAGCTTTTTCCAATCGGTAAGGGTGCAACATTCTTTTCGAAATGTTGACCTGTGGGAGAAGGGTGGACGGATATTAGATTGATCTATGATATGGTGGAGTGAGGACGATAGGTTGTCAAAATATAACGTGATGGGCTGGATCAGAAAAGAAAAAAGTTAGAGGGCCTGCTGATATGTCTCAGGAACCAAGCAGAGAAATAAGGGCGAAAAAGGGGGAATTCATGAAGAAAATCCTTTTTTTGAAAATCGTCTTTTTTGTGGTGATGGTGGTTGGAGTCCTGCCTTCTTGGGCAAATTTTCTTGCTGGGGAAGATGCGTATTTACGAGAAGATTATGAAAGGGCTCTTGAGGAATGGCAACCCCTAGCGAAGAGCGGAAACGCTGAAGCGCAAAATATGTTGGGGTATATGTACCGGTACGGACAAGGGGTGCCGCAGGATTTTGAGCAGGCGAGGCTGTGGTATCGGTTAGCGGCCGACCAGGGGCATGCCAGGGCTCAAAACAATCTAGGCGCGATGTATCGCCAGGGTTTGGGAGTGCCGCAAAATTTTGAAGAAGCGTTGCGGTGGTTTCGTCGTGCGGCAGAGCAAGGAAATGGTGGCGCCCAAAATCATCTAGGCCTGATGTATTTCGAGGGCGAAGGCACCCAAAAGGATGTGATCCAAGCGTATAAGTGGGCCTATCTGTCGGCGCAACAAGGGGTAGAGCAGGCCATGTTAGCCGTGGATTTTTTGGAGAAAGAATTACGGCCTGATCAGATTCAAGAAGCCAAACGATTGGCGAGAGAGTGGACTCCGAAAGGGGAAGAAGTCACACTATAAATGGTGAGGGAAAAGTGGAATTAACTGCTATGGCAAAGGCTTTTCGATTGCTGCATCGAATTTCCATCTCTCTGATTTGACTCCATTCTGACAGGGTGTTAGGCTGTCCCGCTCTTCTTGAGAAGATGGCGTTAAAGCCATTCGTGCGCATTCATTTATCTAGTGTTTTTCCAAATTTCAGACATGAGCCTAGGCGGTGTTAGGCTTGCAATGAAAGGGGGACCCTTATGGGACGACCAGCCAAAGTCACTCAGGCAAAGCGTAATCGTGAGATGCAAAAACGAATGAAGCAACAAGATAAAGAGGTCAGGCGAGAGCAACGCAAAACAGAAAACGAAGAACTCCGCCCTGTTCTGGAGGGTGAAGATCCCGATTTAGTGGGTTTGCGGCCTGGTCCTCAACCTCCTCTGTACTAGTCGCCACTTCTTAGGCTTTCATACCTTTTCTTCACAACTGCGAGAATCTGCAAGGATTGCCTAGGTGGTAGGGCATTCCCCGAAAGGCATGCAGGGATTCCATCTGGTAGAATAGAATCACTATGGACATTCGTTCATTCGGTATTCTGCTTGGTGCAATATTGCTGTTTGGGTCTGGCTGTGTGTCTGGGCCGGATGTTGTGCCTGAAACTCTTAAAACGCAAATTGATCCTTCCTTAACATATTCGAAGATTCTTGAAGAACCGACGAGTCATCAAGGAGCCGTGGTGCTTTTGGGTGGGGAGGTTCTTTCCGCCAAACGTTTGACCGAAGGGACGCGTTTGGAAATTCTGCAACTCCCGTTAGACAGTTCAGAGGAACCCGTCGTTGATAGGACGGCTTCTCAAGGGCGGTTCTTGGCCTTTGAGTCTTCTTTCCTGGATCCCGCCACTCTTCCTCCAAATACCCGGGTCACTCTTGTTGGTGAAGTGACGGGTGCCACGAATGCCAATCTTGATGAAATGGACTATCGCTATCCGACTCTGACGATTAAACATCTACATGTCTGGCCAGAATCTGAATTCAAGCAACAGCGGTTTCCAGGCCCTCGTTATGGCATATTTGGTGGAGGTAGCTCCGGGGGAAGTGTGGGCGGGGGAGTGAGTATTGGAATTGGATTTTAAACTCAAATGAACGACTTCTGCTCGTAACCCTATTGGTTGTGTATTTGGAAATTGAGGATTAATTTTATGCGATGGTCGGAGATGCCTGAGATAACTCGGCTTGAAGGGCGGCTTGCACTCGTTGGAATTCAGTTTGAAGAGAAATGAAAACGTCTTCAGCTTCTGCCAGATTTCTGGTTTGTCCCATCTGTTCAAGCTGGGAAGCTATTTCGGAAAGGGGCGTGGCCCCGATGATTCGTGAACTGCCTTTGAAGGCATGGGCGACTTTCTGAAGTGAATCAGCATTTTCCGCCTCTATCGCTTCCTGGAGGGCTGCTAAATGTGTCGCAGAATCCTGAAGAAATTGCTCCACAAGGCTGGAAAAAAATGACGGATCATTTTCCCCTCCTAATTGACGAAGGTCGGTGAGAACCGTTGGATCCAATGGCGAGGGATGGCTTTGCCCTGACGACGCGGTTTCAGGAAGAGTTGACAGTGGTTCGGGGTGCGTCACCTCGGTTGTCTTCTGGTTGGGATCTGTCCAAGAGTCCTGAGGAATCCATTTTTCTAAAATACCCTTCAGGTCTTGCAACTTCACGGGTTTCGATAAAAAAGCATCCATTCCTACCTCAAGGCATTTTTCTCGATCACTCTCCATGGTATTGGCCGTCATTGCGATGATGGGTAGGGAGGAGAATCCCTCTATCTTTCGTATCGCCATCGTGGCTTCGAATCCGTCCATTTCTGGCATCAGACAATCCATCAAAATTCCGGCATATGGATTCCGTCTCACGGCTTCCACAGCCTCAAGCCCATTGGCCACCACATCAACCTGATACCCGAGTTTTTTCAACATGCGGACAGCGACTTTCCGATTGACCAGGTTGTCGTCGGCAAGTAAGAGGCGAATGGCTGGTCCTTTGAATGTAGGCTCAAGTTCTTGTTTAGGGGCGGCTGTGGGGAGCGTTTCAGATCTATTCATCACATTTAACAAGCATTGGTGCAATTGATGGTACCGGACTGGTTTGGTCAGATGGGCGGCAAAGCCAGTCTGACGGATCTTTTCTGATTCCACCTTATTAACCAAGGGATTCATCAAGATCAGGCGAATGGTACTCAGCTGTGGATCGGCTTTGATAACCCTCGCAAGCTGGAGGCCATTCATACCGGACATAGTCATGTCCAATACCGCTACCTCACAATATTCTCCTCTCTCGGCCATTTCCTGAAGCAGCGCGAGGGCCTTGGGGCCATCTTCTGCTTCCGCGTCAAGCATGCCCCAATGATTCGTATAGTTACGAAGCAATAGTCGATTCGCAGCATTATCATCGATGAGGCAAATCCGAATTCCCTCTAGCTTGTTAGATGTCATAGGGCTGGGGGATAGGCGGGGCGGTTGAAGGCCCAAGCGTGTGGTGAACCAGAAGCAACTGCCTTGGCCCAATTCACTTTGGACGCCAATGGTCCCCCCCATGAGTTCCGCTAGCCTTTTTGAAATCGAGAGGCCCAATCCAGTGCCTCCGTATTTCCGGGTCGTCGAGCTATCTTCTTGGCTGAAAGCTTGAAAGAGTCGACTGCATCCCTCCGGCGTGAGTCCAATCCCGGTGTCGGTGATCGTAAAACGAAGGAGTACGTGGGTAGGGGATTCTTCTTCGAGGTGGACCTTTACGATCACCTCCCCCTGTTCGGTGAACTTCAGGGCATTGCCCACAAGATTCATGAGAATTTGGCGGAGCCGGGTGGGGTCCCCCTGAACTGTCGTGGTGAGGTTGGGGTCTACCAAGCCTACCAACTCCAGTCCCTTTTCTTGGGCTTTAAATCCGAGAAGATCTAAGACGCCTTCAAGCGTATCCCGAATGTCGAAGTCAATCGTTTCGAGGGTGAGCTTGCCGGCTTCAATTTTTGAGAAGTCCAGAATGTCATTAATGATGGTCAGGAGCGCATCACCCGAATCCTTAATGGTGAGCAGGCAGTCCTTTTGGTCTTCAGCCAGATTCATGTCGAGCAAAATATCTGACATGCCGATGATGCCATTCATTGGCGTTCGGATCTCATGACTCATTGTCGCCAGAAAATCGGATTTGGCTTTTGCTGCAGCTTCCGCCTCACTTTTGGCCTGAAGCAAGATGGCTTCTCCCTGTCTTCTTTCAACCACGCGACCAAGCTGGGCTCCAACATAGCCCATGACTTCTAATAATTTGGAGTCCAATTCTATGGTCTCTGGTGAGAAAAATTCTAAGACTCCGACAACGCGTTCTTCAATGAGAATGGGAAACCCAAATCCCGTCTTTACCCCAATATCTTTGGCCAAATGGGCTCTTGGAAAATTTGGATCCTGAGTGACATCATAAATCCAATCTGGCTTCCCCGTGGCCAGCACTCGGCCTGGCAGCCCCACTCCTAACCGAAAATTGGTCTGTTCGGTGATGTCACGAAATGTCTGATAGAATTCAGGGTGTTCCATGTGCCAGACGGGAGTAGAAATAAGTTCTTGGCTGGAATCCTCCGAGACGAGATACAAATGTCCGACAGGCCACCCGATTTTTCGACAGATTAAATCCATACTTATTTGCATGACCTCTTCCACTGTCGCTGGTTCGTGAGTGGTCTTGGCGATTTGCTGGAAGAGGGAATCCAGTCTGGCGCAATACTGAAGATGATCATCCAGTTGCTGCCGTTCTTGTTGTTCTTCTTTAATGGTGTCTAATACCCGGTTATATTCTTGAGCAATTTGCCCAACTTCGGTATGGGGTTCTGTTTGGACATGACGAGAAAAGTCGTTGGTGTGTCGCTGTTCCTCCATTTGGTCTAGGAGATCCAAAATGGCGGTGCTGGCACCATGTTCAGCCATGTTGAGACCGATGTGTTCTTCCTCGGCCGTGACACGCAGGGGAATCCATCGATTCATGAGCCAGAGAAAGGCAAATCCCATCCCAAAGGCCCAGAAAAAGCAAACTCCGCTTCCCAGAGCTTGAATTGCAAACTGCTCCCAGCGGTTTAACCCGGTACCCCAGCTGGCTGGGTCACTGAATAGGGGAAATGTGAGGGTGCCCCATACACCTGCGCAGGCATGGACGGGCACGACGCCAATGGCATCGTCAATCTGGAAATGCTCGAGAAGGAGAGTCGCGCCGACACAGATAATCCCGGCCCCAACGCCAATGAGGATCGTGCCTTCTGGGCTCATAATATTGACCGAGGCTGTGATGCCGACGAGGCCGGCAAGGGCACCATTGAGCGCATGCCCAACCTCAGGCCGTTTAAGAAGATACCAACTCAAACCCAGAGCCGCTAACGCACCTGTGGCTCCTGCAAGTGTGGTATTCACCAAAATTTGTGGGACGTTCTGGGAAAACTCGAAAGTACTCCCTCCGTTAAAGCCATACCACCCGAACCATAAGAGTAAGACGCCGAGAGTGGCGAGCGGAAGGTTCTGGCCCTGGATCGGCACGGCGTTGTCAGAAAAACGTCCTAAGCGTGGACCAATAATGATAATAGCCGCCAAGGCGACCCACCCGCCGACCGAATGGACGACTGTTGATCCGGCAAAGTCAATAAAACCAAGCGTATTTAACCACCCGGTCGTTTGCCCCGTGGCCGATCCTCCCCACATCCAATGACCCATGATGGGATAGATAAGAATTGACACAATCAGGCTTGTGACCAAATAGCCCGTAAATCTCATGCGTTCCGCCACGGCCCCGGAGACTAGGGTTGTGGCGGTGCCACAAAATACCATTTGAAAGAAAAAGAAGGCCCAGAGCCAAGGTTGGTTGTGAGCGTTAAAGAGGAATCCCTCAGTCCCGACCATGCCCGCTGCAGTGGGACCAAACATGAGAGCAAATCCAATCACCCAAAAGCCTAGGGAGGAGGTACAAAAATCAACCAAGTTTTTGATTGCGACGTTAATGCTATTCTTTGAGCGAACCAGGCCGGTTTCCAGGCAGGTGAATCCCCCTTGCATCAGCATGACGAGGGCTGCGCAGAGGAGTATCCATAAGACATTAACGACAGGTGATGTGTTGAAAGTCAGATCGGGCATGTCATTTCAAGAGTCATATGCCGGAAATTGGGCGGGGAGAGGGATGAGAGGCATGCGAAGTGTTTCAAGTGAACTCCTAGACCATTCACAAGGAAAAAAATGGACGTAAGGCAAACCGTAGAAAAGGTTCAACTTGCGTCCACAACTTGCTTCTCCATATAGATATTAAGCAGCTCGTTTGGTACGTATGGAAAAATTTCGGTTGGAAAATTGCCCGACTTTAAGAAAAGAGCCTTTTTTAGGGATGTACGAAAAGAAACGGTGTATTTGCTCTGTTCTGGCAGGCCCTTTATACTTTTGGCTCGTAGGAGTTCAATCAAAACGGGAGGCGATGGGTTGGGGCTGTTCGAGTCGGAAGGGGAGGCTTACTGAGAAGTGGATGAATAGACATCAACCATTATGAAGTGAGTAGAACTGAATACCAAATAGAAGTTGGGCAGCAAATATTTCCAAGCACAGAGGACTATTTTTCATGAAGAATCTTATGATGTATACGCTGGTTTTTGGCCTTGTTCCTAGTGTGTTTCTCTTGGGGAGTCCGCCCGCAGCCAATTCGACCGTGGGATGGGAAATTGGAGATATGGTGCTGGATTTTGGGCTCGGTTTAGAATCTGGAGAACAACGGGTATTAGTAGATAAAGAGGAGGTGGGCCATTCTTTTTTTATTGAACTCACCTGGAAGCTGAATTCCAAAAATTGCCTCCTGCAAGTTCAAGAAGTGACAGGTCAAAATGACACCCTTATCCCCACATTAGTGAAGGATGATGGTCTATTGAATGGCGTGGTTTCCCATGCTGTTCATCAGAAGGTTGAGGCGGTGTTGGTGACGGCGGTTGAAGGGAAACATTGTGAAATTGATCCATCGCAGGATGAATTCTTGGTCCTTGCCCGGGAGCCTCGGGCCCCTGCTTCTGTCGAGGAGGGAGTCCTACCAGCACCTATTGGTGCTGTCGTGGTGGTGTATCGAGCCACCACGTTTTATCTGCCACGAGAGGTGACGATCAAGCCAGGTGAAAAGGTTGTGTGGGTGTATGCGGATGGAGCGCAAGAACCACATAGTGTCACCAGTGGAAGTTGCAAAGTAAACGATTGTTCGGGAGGAGGAAAACAGTTCAATAGTGGGCTGAATTTGAACAAACCAGGGCAACGCTTTGAGCATGCTTTCAAGCATCCCAGAACCTTTCCTTACCACTGTGATCTTCATCTCGGGTCAATGCAAGGGACTGTGGTGGTTCAAGATCCTCACTAGCTCTCCAAATTATTGTCCAGTCTTTGGTCTCATTTCTCGCGACCGTCCTCATCTTGAATTGGAGTAGGATAGCCAAGATGACCGGACGGGTTCTGCATGTTACTATATGGACCCTTCGGAACCGACCTTGTGAAACCGTCCATTTCCCCTAAAACCTTTCATCTTATTCTGATTAAGCCTTCTCATTACGATGATGAAGGCTATGTGATCCAGTGGGTGCGTTCGTCTATTCCTTCCAACACGATGGCGGCCATTTACGGGCTCGCGCTTGATTGTGCAGAACGACAAGTTCTCGGCGATGATGTGCAGATGTCCATTACCGCCCTGGATGAGACCAATACTCGTGTCACACCGCGTGAACTGGTGGGCATGGTTCAGGAGGGGGGTGGCCAAGGTCTAATCGCCATGGTGGGTGTTCAAACCAATCAATTTCCCCGGGCCATGGATCTGGCCAGGGAATTTCGTCGATCTGACCTGCAAGTATGCATAGGCGGATTTCATGTGAGCGGGTGTTTGGCCATGTTGCCGACCATTCCCTCTGACCTTCAAGAGGCCATGGACGAAGGGATTTCCTTATTTGCCGGGGAAGTGGAGGGGCATTTAGATAAGCTCCTGCAAGATGCGTATTCGGGACAGTTATCACCCCTTTATAATGTCATGAAAGATCCTCCCGGACTTGGAGGCCAACCGGTTCCCTATCTTCCTGCTCATTTGGTTCGTCGTATGTCTGGTGCGCGCACGAGTTTTGATGCGGGGCGCGGTTGTCCGTTTCTTTGTAGTTTCTGCACCATTATTAATGTCCAGGGGCGCAAATCGCGGTTTCGTACGCCCGATGATATTGAGCAATTAGTGCGGACCAATCTTGGCCAAGGCATTCATAAGTTTTTTGTGACGGATGACAATTTCGCCAGGAATCAAGCCTGGGAACCGATCTTGGATCGCTTGATTCAGCTACGGGAAGAGGAAAAGCTGCAATTTAAGGTCACCATTCAAGTAGATACCATGTGTCATAAAATTCCCCGGTTTATCCAAAAATCAGGACGTGCCGGCGTGGATCGGGTGTTTATTGGATTGGAGAGCATCAACCCGGATTCCTTGGAAGGATCGAGAAAGCATCAAAATAAAATTACGGAATATCGAAGCATGCTCCAAGCTTGGCATCAAGTCGGTGCCCTCACGTTGGCCGGGTTAATCCTTGGATTCCCCACTGATACCCCTGAAAGTATTACCCGGGATATACAGATTATTCAAAAGGAGCTGCCCATCGACCTGTTGTATTTTTTTATTTTGACCCCATTACCGGGCTCGCAAGATCACAAGGAGCTTTACGAACAGGGCGTGGCCTTGGCAACGGACATGAATACCTATGATTCCGTCCATGTCACGATGCCTCATGCTCGGATGTCCGAGCAGGAATTGTTGGACGCGTATCATCAAGCGTGGGATACCTATTATACGCCGGAACATGTTGAGACCGTCATTCGGCGTGCAAAAGCTTGGCAGTTCAGTATGAATAAAGTGAAGTGGATGATGCTCTCGTTTTATGCCGCGGCAAAGGTCGAGGGTGTGCATCCCATGGATAGCGGAGTCTTTCGCCGGAAGTATCGTCGTGATCGACGAGTCGGATGGCCGCAAGAAAATGCACTGCTCTTCTATGCGCGATATGGCTGGGAGGTTGTCTTCAAACATTGTCGCTATGTCGGGCTTTATATGAGATTTCATCGGGCATATCGGCATGCCATGAATGGCTCGACATCAGGAGCGGTTGACATGGCGATGCAGCCTGTCCAGGTGGACGAACTCGATACGCTAGAGCTCTTTACGGCGACGCCTGCTGCACAAATCGTGGTCGAAAAACTCAAGAAAAAAAATACCAAGCACTCCACAGCCCTGCCCATCCCATAATGTCACGATACGAGGTGCCAGCATTATTTCGCCTATGGCCATAGAATCTTCCGGTGTTCTCGCACATCTTAAAGCCCTCTCTCCCAACCACATTTACTTTCTGGCATCCAAAGCCTATGTGCTGCGTGGCTACGATTACTATGCGCAGGGTCGTCTGGAGTCGTATAGCTGGAATCACTCCCGAACGATCCTTGCCGCATCGGTGAGAGGGTCCAAGTATTATGCCGTCACGTTTTCTGTCGAGAAGGGGCAACTCGTCTACTCCTGCCGCTGCCCGGCATGGACGGCCTCGACGCAGTGCAAGCATGTTATTTGTGCGTTGTTGACGACGGTCAATCTCTTAGTGCCAGATGCGTTTCGGGTGGTCACCACGCGAAAGACCAGTCAAGAAGAGCTCTTACAACAATTGATGCAAGGTTCTTCTGCCTCTCAATCAGTGACGAACCCTGCCCCTGTTCTTCCACGATTTGAAGTGAACTTGATCGATCGCCAGGGCCAGGGTTCTATTGCCATCACTAATCATGGAAATGTCTGCCAAACGTTTTTGGGGATGCCGACGGAATTAGCCATCTTATTGAGGGCCACACAGGATCCAGCGTGGTCAGTGCAAGATGCCCTTCGAGATTTCCTAAAACATCATGGACAGGCCTTCCCCATTTACTTTGAAAATAGGGAAGGTCGAACGTTAGTCGAATGGGCTCCTTCGATGACCTATACCATTAAAACAGAATTGGACGTTCGCGGAGAGGAGGTCACCGTGGCCGCCCGCAGTTTTCGGTTTGGCGTGGCCCAGGAGCATGCTCAGTTGTTTATGGGCATGGTCGTTGATCTCGATGCGTACAAGCTCGCGCCATTAGACAATGATCTGGGGTGGACCCTCTATGACCTGCTGTCGGAAAATTACCATGAGAGAGACGACATGCCTTCGCGGAAACCTTTCAAGCGAGGTGCAGGGAAGATGGGAACGACATCCTTGCAACCCCATGAAAGAGGCCACGGGAAGGATACGCGGCCAATATTGTCTATCCCGCTACACGAGTTTGCCAGCTTACAAATTGATCTTCCAACGAAAGATTTATCTCACATGTTCCGGAACGTCCAATTCAAGATTGAGGGGCAGGAGGTGGCTCTTGTCCAATCTGATTTGGCAGACGATTATCCTCCCAAACGATATCGTCTCACTGTGATGCCAGAAGCCTGGCTAGTGGATATGCCACTTCTGGAGCCAAATACGGCGTCCTTGGTTGCGGAATGTTGGCAAGGAGCAAGCTTCAGCGGAACAAGTGAGCAGGTTTTCAGTCTCTTTCCATTTCTGGAGCAGGGGTCTTCGGTTTCAAGTGGCTTACGAACCAAAAAGCGACGAGCGGCGTTGTATGACACCTTCTTCCAACTCTGTCGCGTGAAAACGCCGGCTGAGGGGAAAAAACTGATCAAAGCCTTTTTGCGCCAAGAAGAATTTCGTCCTTTTCGTATCAAAGCCGAAGCCGAAGAGATACTCCAATTTTTTTCGGCACCACTGCTAGAAAATACGGTGCGATTACTGGTGCATGAGGGCCAATGGTGTGTTGTGCCAAGCGATTGGGCGAAGGAAGCGCTGTTGTATGCCATTCCCTATGAAATTTGGGGGCTGCCAATATTTGAAAAAATGATCGGGCATGAGGCCATGCCTCTTTCTCAGGGTGCGCTGTATGCCGGATTGCCAGAATGTTACGCCAAAACTGCAGAGGCGGGCATCGAACTCTTTTTTCAAGACAAGCCCGTGGCAACCGGGCAATGGGATTGTTCGGTCGATGCACGGCGGCCGCCGACCATCGATTGGTTTGAACTTCGCCCCGAAATTATGTGTGATGGCGTGCGCCTTGAGGCACAAGAAATTCAGACTATTCTGGAACGCGGTGGCATCATGGAAGTCGATGGCCAGGTGCGCATCGTGGATCAGAACACGCAGGAAATCTTGCGTGCCTTAACGGGGTTATCTTCCTCGAAGCTAACTAAAAAATCTGACGATAAGAAACCCGTCGTCGTACAAGTGCCAAAATTGCAGATTTTGGATTGGGTGGCGCTGCGTAAGCGGGGAGTCAGAGTCATCCTCCCGCCTGATGATGAAGCCTTAGTGGAACGCCTCCTCAATTTCGAGCGGATTGAAACCCGGCCCTTGCCCAAAGCGCTCAAGGCCACGCTGCGTCCTTATCAGCAAGAAGGTTATCGTTGGCTGGGGTTTTTGTATCAGCATCGGTTGGGGGCCTGTCTGGCGGACGATATGGGTTTGGGCAAAACCATTCAAGCCATTAGTTTGCTTGCGGGCATCCATGAAGGAATCATTCAATCCCCGGGTCGGAATCACGGTCCCCATTTGGTGGTGTTGCCGCCAAGTCTCCTGTTTAATTGGGAACAAGAAATTGCACGATTCTATCCCGACTTAAAGGTGCACACGTATATTGGAAAAGAACGTCAGAATGACTTTGCGCATGCGGATGTGGTGCTGACCACCTATGGGTTGGTGCGCCGGGATATTGGCGTCCTTGAACACATGACGTTCCATGTCATTCTGTTTGATGAAGCGCAGGCCGTCAAAAATATTGTGGCGGGCACGACGGGTGCCGCACGACGGCTAAAAGCGCATTTCAAATGTGTCATGACCGGGACGCCATTGGAAAACCATGTGGGGGAATATTATTCTCTCATGGATCTGTGCGTGCCAGGACTGCTGGGGGATTACGACAGCATTAAGGGAAAGCTGAAAGCGCCAGCCCCGGACGTGCTCAATACCATCATGCAACGAACCAGGCCATTTGTCCTTCGTCGCACGAAAGCACAAATCCTTAAAGAGCTTCCTCCCAAAACGGAAACCGACATCTATTTAGAACTCACGGATCGTCAGAAAGCCCTGTACCAACAGACCGTGGCCACTATACGGTCTTCCATTGCATCGGCCTATCGCACCAAAACGGCTTCACAAGCGCGGATCATTGCGTTGACCGCCATTTTAAAATTACGGCAAATCTGCCTTTCGCCCCGGCTCATTCAAAAAGATAGTACAGACACGTCTCCCAAATTGGGGTGTGTCGTCGAACGGCTTCAGGAACTCATGGACGAAGGGCATAGCGCATTGGTTTTTTCGCAATTTACCTCCTACTTGGATCTGGTCGAGCAAGAATTCCATGCGCATCAGATTCCCTATGTGCGACTCGATGGGTCGACCCCCACGGCCACACGGAAAAAATTTGTGCAGGAATTTCAAGACTCGAAAGAGCCATTGGTCTTTTTACTCAGTCTCAAAGCCGGTGGGCAGGGATTAAATCTGACGAAAGCGTCGTATGTCTTTCATTTGGACCCATGGTGGAATCCAGCGGTCGAGAATCAGGCATCGGATCGCGCTCATCGCATTGGGCAAAAGCAAAAGGTTTCCATCATGCGTTTACTGATGCGACATACCATTGAAGAAAAGATGATGGCGCTCAAGCAACAAAAAATGGAACTCTATCATGCCGTGTTAGAAGGAGCGGCTCATCGAGGAGGGGGAACCTCTCTCACGCAACAAGATTTTGATTTTTTACTAGGCTAGAATTTCTTTGATTGGTTGTGAGCCACCATTGATCGATTAATGTACGGAAGGTCCGAACAAAAGAGAAATGAAGCCATTAATACTCAACCGAAAAAGGAGGAAACGACCATGAAGAACGTAAGCGCAATGGTACGAGGTATTGGGATGGTCATACTTTTGGGAATTCCATCCACAGCTCTAGCGGCGGCGGAACCCTTTGTCGGAGAAATTATGATGACGGGTGCCAATTTTTGTCCACGAGGATGGGCGAATCTGGATGGACAATTATTGCCAGTGAGTCAGAATAACGCCCTGTTTTCTCTCCTGGGAACTACATATGGGGGAGATGGTCGGACCACGTTTGGGTTGCCGGACTTACGTGGGAGAGTTCCTCTTCATATTGGGCAAGGCCCGGGATTAACGGATAGAAGACAAGGGAATAAAGGTGGTGAGGAAAATCATGCTTTGAATATTGTCGAGATGCCTCAGCATCAACATGAACTGAATGCTTCCAAGGGAGCGGCAAATCAATCATCTCCGACTGGCAATCTATTAGCCAACCAAAGTCGAAAGAGTAGAATGTATGTTCCATCCGGGGCGGACCCTCTAACCCCGATGCATGCCTCGGCCATCGGTTCAGCTGGAGGTAACCGGCCTCATAACAACATGCAACCATTTTTGGGCATACGGTTCTGCATGGCCTTACAAGGAGTCTATCCGTCACGTCAATGATTGAAAAAACATTGGTTGGTAATAGCAGAACATCCTGTAACCTCTGGTTTCTGGTTTTTAGGTTCAATGCATGGGAGTTCCACCAAGCCAAGGATATTTTCTTGGCAAGGAAATTGAGACGATGATATCAGGATTGCATGACAGAACGATGGCATCGGAACTGGGAATTGCGGTCAAGCAGGTGACGGCTACGGTGGAGCTGTTGGATGATGGCGCGACGGTGCCGTTTCTTGCACGCTATCGGAAAGAGATGACAGGTGGGTTAGATGAAGTCCTCATTACCTCAATTCGAGATCGCGTGGCCCAATTGCGAGAGTTAGACAAGCGGCGGACGGCCATTCTGGCGTCTCTCGAAGAACAAGGCAAACTCACCGACGTGCTGCAAGGCCAGATTGACGCTGCTGCCACTATGACCAAACTGGAAGATCTGTATCTCCCGTATCGGCCAAAACGTCGTACCAGAGCCATGATTGCCAAAGAGCGAGGCTTAGAACCGTTGGCCCAGGCCATCTGGGAACAGAATCCACAATTGGATGTGATTCCCGAAGCCCAGAAATTCCTCAATTCAGAACAGGGAGTGGGATCAGTGGATGAGGCCTTGGCTGGCGCACGCGATATCATGGCTGAATGGGTGAATGAAGATCAGCAAGCCCGCGCATCCATGCGCACGCTGTACCTGGAACAAGGCCTGTTCAAGACCACCGGGGTGCGTGGGAAAGATGTGCAAGGCAGCAAATATCGAGATTATGTTGAATGGGAAGAACCGGTCGCGACGGCGCCCTCCCATCGGGTGTTGGCCATGCGTCGAGGAGAACAGGAAGGCTTTCTGTCCTTTCGGGTGATCGTGCCGGAAGCGGCAGCACTGGCACTGCTGTCTCGTTTGTTTGTGAAAGGGAGTGGGTCAGCATCAGCTCAGGTGACGCTAGCCATACAAGATTGTTTCACCAGACTGTTGTCTCTTTCGATGGAAACCGAAACCCGTCTGCAGACCAAAACCAAGGCCGATCAGAAAGCCATTGACGTGTTTGCCCAGAACGTCCAGCAACTGCTCATGGCGCCGCCCTTGGGCCAAAAGGCCGTGCTGGCCATTGATCCCGGATTTCGCACGGGATGCAAAGTCGTCTGTCTCGACCGACAAGGAAATTTTCGTCATACGGATGTGATCTATCCGCATCAGGGACCAGGAGGCGCCGCCAAAGCGGGAGAAACCGTTGTGGGTTTGGTCGCGCAGTTTCAGATTGAGGCTATTGCCATTGGCAACGGGACAGCAGGGAGAGAAACCGAAACGTTTGTTCGTGCGTTAAAATTGCCCCCAGCTATTTCCATTGTCATGGTAAACGAAAGCGGGGCGTCGGTGTACTCCGCCTCTCCAGTGGCCCGGGAAGAATTCCCTGATCAGGATATCACGGTGCGTGGAGCGGTCTCGATTGGTCGGAGGCTCATGGATCCATTAGCCGAACTGGTGAAGATTGATCCAAAGGCCATCGGAGTTGGGCAGTACCAACATGACGTCGATCAAGGGATCTTAAAACAGCGGCTTCAAGATGTGGTTATTAGTTGTGTCAATCGAGTGGGGGTGGATGTCAACATGGCCAGTCCGCAATTGCTCACCGCCGTCTCAGGTGTGGGGCCGCAATTAGCCACCAACATCGTTACCTATCGTCAGGAGAATGGGCCTTTCAAAAGTCGAACGGCATTAAAGAAGGTCCCTCGTTTGGGAGCCAAAGCCTTCGAACAAGCCGCTGGATTTTTACGAATTACTGATGGGGAACATCCGTTAGATGCGAGTGCCGTACACCCCGAACGCTATACAGTCGTCAATGCCATGGCCAAAGACCTCGGCTGCACGGTGAAGGATTTGATGAAAGACCCTGAACGACAACGGACCATCGATCTGAATCGATATATCACAGAAGAAGTCGGCAAGCCGACGCTCACGGATATCCTGACTGAATTAGCCAAACCTGGCCGTGATCCGCGTCAACAATTTGAAGCCGTAAAATTTGATGAAGCCGTTCAATCGATTGAGCAGGTCACACCCGGCATGACCTTGACCGGTGTCGTGACCAATGTGACAGCCTTTGGGGCGTTCGTGGATATTGGCGTGCATCAGGATGGCCTCGTCCATATCAGTCAACTCGCGAATCGATTTGTGAGCGATCCCAATACGGTTGTCCAGGTCAACCAACAGGTTAAGGTGACAGTTCTAGAAGTGGACGTTCCCCGCAAACGCATCTCCCTCTCCATGAAAGCGGTCCCAATCCTGACGACCTGTTAGTTTCCGGCCACTCATGAGTTGCCCCAGTGAGGGCTATCGCGCACAAATTTTCTACTTCGAAAACCTGATTGCCTACTTACTCTTAGATACTGGGATTTCAATCCCCCCCCTTCCGGCTATCACCACTCCGGCTTGTGTGGGTGCATACTCTATGCTATCCTGATTTTATCGTGTAAGACCTCTTCTTCCTTGGGGCGGCAGACCCCTAGCGGTAGAAATTGGAACTTACACGATTTTTTTGTTCAAACCCTCCTTGGTCTCCTGAAAACAGGAACAATCCAACAAGCATCCAGGAGTCGTGTGATCGGGCAGAGAAGGTTGTCGGATCGGGCCGACACCTGAAAGTGCCTTATAACGTGTGTAATTTATTATGTGGTTCTATCGTGAACCGAAAGAAGGTTAAGTGATGTTAAAAAAGACGGTTGCCAACATTCGTGAGGGTATCAAGAATGCCTCAGAGATTGGCTATCATATTATTGTTCTGTGCTTGAGTGCGGGGATTGCGATGTCGCTCCCTACCGTGGCCACAAGTTTTCTGTCCTACTGGACAAGGGTGGAGAAGGAAAAGGCGTCGCTCGTGGCCTTGGAAATAGGCGTGGCGGCGTTACTGATTATCGTGATGACCTATATCCGGCAAAGTCGGAAGGACCGGAAGCTGGCCCAAATGGCTATCGATGCGGGCTTCGTGTCCTTTTTCCCCAAGCGTGCCCGTTTGGCAGAGGATGGGATTCGGCAGTTGCGGGAAACCCAGGGCCGTGGGCGGACGGTTATGGTCATCGGGTCAAGCGGTTATGACACGTTGCGTGATCAGGTGGGGGACTTATCGACCGTACTGGATAAATGCCTGGGAGCCAACATCATGCTGGTGAACCCCTTTAGCCAAGGTGCCAGTGCACGTATCCGGGCAATTGCGGATCCGATGATGTCGATTGAGAAATATCGAGAGGGAGTCAGGCAAAGCATTGAATTGCTCAAAAGACTTCAGGCAGTCGGGAAGTCGGTCAAACTCAAACTCTATTCGGATCCCCCGCTCCTGAAATTGGTGATCCTTGGAGATTATCTCTGGATGCAGCATTACCATACAGATTTAGATATTCAGGAGATGCCGGAATATGTCTTGCGACACAACTCGAAAGATCATGGACTGTACACCCTGTGTTACCAATATTTCGTGCAGAGATGGGAACGGACCGAAATACCGGAGTACGATCTGGAGACCGACGAGTTGGTGTATCGGAATAAAAATGGCGGCGAAGTCAGAAGAGAACAGTTTTGGCCGGAAGCCGTCCCGCAGAGCATAGAGCAGGGGAGAGATGTTCCCGCGTCGATAGCCACGCCAACCATGACCATGGCGCGTCCAGCTCTAGAGCTGGCCATGTGTCGAATTGGGATGGAAGAGACAGGACCGCTTTGACGGAATATCTGAGACGGGAAATGATCTTGGTCTGATTGTATAGCCGTGCCTTGTGACACGCCCTTGATTACGACGCTGTCTCTAAGGCGGTTGTAATCAGGGCCTGCGCTTCCTCCTGGATTTGTCTGAGATGTGTGTCGCCTCGAAAGCTCTCTGCATAAATTTTATACACATCCTCGGTCCCCGAAGGGCGAGCGGCAAACCACCCGTTCTCCGTCATGACTTTCAGCCCGCCAATAGCACTGTCGGTTCCCGGCGCTGAGGTGAGAATGCCGGTAATTGGTTCTCCCGCTAACTCGGAAGCATGAATCTGTGCTGGTGACAGTTTCTTGAGAATGGCTTTCTGCGCGGGCGTGGCCGGGGCGTCGATGCGCTCATAGACGGGAACGCCTAACTCCTTCGTAAGATCGAGATAGAGTTGGCCAGGGTCGCGTCCGGTTTTGGCCATCATCTCTGCCGCTAACAGATCCAGTATGATGCCGTCTTTATCAGTCGTCCAGACGGTTCCGTCACGACGAAGAAAGGACGCGCCGGCACTCTCTTCTCCTCCGAACCCGACGGACCCGTCAAGCAGCCCATCCACAAACCATTTAAAACCGACAGGCACTTCAACAAGACGCCGCCCCAATTTGGCGGCCACCCGATCAATCATGCTGCTACTCACGATGGTTTTTCCCACTGCCGCATCCTGCCGCCAGCCAGAGCGTTGAGTAAACAGATACGAAATAGCCACGGCCAGATAGTGGTTGGGATTCATTAACCCAGCGCTCCGCGTCACAATTCCATGCCGGTCGTGGTCGGTATCGTTGGCGAAGGCAATATCGAAACGATCCTTCAGAGCAATCAGGCCGGCCATGGCATACGGGGAGGAGCAGTCCATGCGAATCTTTCCGTCCCAATCCAGGTTCATGAAGCGAAAGGTCGGATCCACGCCTTCATGCACGATCGTGACTGCAAACTTGTACCGTTCAGTAATGGGTCCCCAATAGGCCACACCGGCTCCGCCAAGGGGATCGACTCCAATAGAGAGCCCGGCATCGCGGATGACGTCCATGTCGATGACGTTGCCCAAATCTTCAACATACGCGCTCAAATAGTCATGCTGGTGTGTGGTGGAAGCCCGGCGAGCTTGCTCATAGGCCATGCGGTTCACGCCGCGCAAGTCATCGGTCAGAAACGTGTTAGCCTGCTTTTCGATCCAGGTCGTCACGTCGCCATCAGCTGGCCCGCCATGTGGCGGGTTATACTTAAACCCACCGTCTTCAGGTGGATTGTGCGAGGGCGTGATCACAATGCCATCGGCCAAGCCCGACGTTCGGCCGCGATTGTACGTGAGAATGGCATGTGAAATGACCGGCGTCGGCGTGTACCCGTTGTCGCGGTCCACCATCACGACCACACCATTAGCGGCCAGCACTTCAAGCGTACTCGCAAGGGCGGGCTCGGAAAGCCCATGGGTATCCATGCCTAAAAACAGAGGCCCGTCAATATGTTGCTGCTGACGATAGAGGCAGATGGCCTGCGTGGTCGCCAAGATATGCGCTTCATTGAACGAGTTTTTCAGCGAGGAACCGCGGTGTCCTGATGTTCCAAAAGCCACTCGTTGCTCAGGCACTGAAGGGTCAGGATGACCCGTGTAATAGGCGGTGACCAACCGGGGAATATTGGCGAGCATTGAAGGCTGGGTTGGTTGTCCTGCGAGTGGGCTCACGTTTTTCATGAAATCTCCAGATTCGATAAAAGGTAAACTTCACAACTTCTGACTTCGGTGAAGTGAGGGATACCTTAACGATATTCTCTGTTGGATTCAAAGGTTCATCATCGGTAATTCTTCCGATTGATTACTTTTTCCATCCTGTGTTCGTCATACCCGCAGAGGTCGGCGGGTATCCATCCTCTGCAACTAAAGATGGCCTTTTGTTACAAAATGTCGGGCTTGCTGAGTAAATGGGACGGGGTGGGAGTTGAATGGCAAAAAAAGAAGCCATGTTCACTCAATGTGGAAAGAAGTTTTCAGTTCTCAAGGAAAGCCTGCTTTAAGCTGTCCACATTGAAAAGGAATCCTTTGAGAGAGACTAGCTATATTTATTGAAAAAAAGTAAGTTACTCACCTAAAAAGTTGAGAATAATACATTTTTTTGCAAGAGGACACATGCAATTTCACGGAAGAAAAATCACCTTTTTTTTGAAAACAGCATTCACTTTGGCTCTGTGTGGCATAGTTTCTTTGGCCCCTGTAGGTTGTGCTAAATATTATGTGCCGACTGCTGGTCAGCCTGTGTCGTTGGGTACCATTGGGGTGGTCTCGGCAAAATTTGTTCCGGGAGTTGATATCGACATGCCGGCCACCGGGTTCAAAGGGCAGGCAATAAGCAGGTGGGAGGGGCTTAAAGGAAGTGGAAAGAAGGGAGTCAGTGCGGGTGCCAAAGGTGGACTTATTGTGGGTTCCCCATGTTTTCTGGGAGTTTACGTTTATCCGTTAGCGCCATTTGCTATTGGCTGTATTCTTGCGACCACCCTGTCTGGCACAATTCTGGGAGGAGTTGGAGGGGGAATTTATGGTGTTGCCACCGGCTCGGAGGATATTCCATCTGAAGAAGATGTGGAACAGGTGAAAAAGGTTATTCACCAGTTAATAGCAGCATTGCACATGCAGGAAGCACAGCGGAAAGAGGTCCTTGCGGTGGCGCGGGAACGAACCACCCACGTTCTCATTGAAGACGGTGAGGTGGG
>Ga0224496_10000235_pt1 | contig 40673 bp, 37 predicted proteins | sample SF_Jul11_sed_USG_2_FD_168127 | JGI IMG/M metagenome (GOLD analysis project Ga0224496, IMG submission 168127) | Sediment microbial communities from San Francisco Bay, California, United States - SF_Jul11_sed_USGS_8_1 | ecosystem: Environmental > Aquatic > Marine > Sediment | place: USA...
GCGGCGCACCAGCACACCGACGTTCTCCACGATGTTCGAGCGCAGGCGCGCAACGCGCTCGCGATCTCCGATTGGATACGGGTCCTCGAGGATCTCGACCCGGGCGACTCGATACAGCCGCTGCTCCGGCCGCGGCACTTCTTCGAGAATGCGGAAGCGGTGCTCGCCGAGCAGAACGATGTTGTACCGGCCATCGGGAAGCTGCTGATGCTCGATGACCATCCCGCTACAGCCGATCGGGCACAGGGGGGGATCCCCGGAGATGTCATCGAGGTGCTGCGGGTCGACGGTGACCATGCCGATGCGCCGCGCTCCGCCGAGGGCATCGCGTGCGAGCTGGCGATAGCGCGGCTCGAACAAGTGCAGCGGCGTCTTCACCCTCGGAAAGAGCACCACATTCGACAGGGCAAAGAGCGGGAGCTGTGTATCGGCGGGTTTCACGCGCAGACGGTAACACGCGACTCGCGCGCTTGACGCGCGAGACCACCGTTGGAAGAATCCCCTTGGGTGATGGAACGCGCAACCGTGCGCCGGCTGATCGAGAGCCTCAACCGCGACGCCGAGAGGCTCGCGCGGCGCTTCGGGCTGCGCTTCAAGTCGATCGCTGCAGAACGCGCCAACGTGAAGAGCCGCTACGGCGTCTGCAGCGCGGATGGCGAGATCAAGATCCGACTGCGTCACGCGGTCACGGGGCGTCCGCTGAAGTACTCGAGTCTCGTGAACACCTTGTGCCACGAGCTGGCGCATCTGCGCCACTTCAATCACGGCCTGCGCTTCCGCTCCTTGTACCTGCAGATCCTGGAATACGCGCGGGCGCAGGGCATCTATCGCCCCGAGCGCGTCCAGACGGCCGCTCTCGCCAGCGCGAGAATGCCTTCGAAGCGGCGTGCTGCCGCCTCCAATCAGCTTTCGCTGTTCGCTCAGACTCCGCGCGCGGGCGCCGCCGAGCCTCCGGAAGCGAGCTGATCGTACTCCTCGAGCGTGCTGGGTCCTTCCTCGACCCGGGTCTTGATCTCGTCGCAGGCGATCGCCTTGTCGATGATCTCGCGGAACAGGCCCGCGACGGTGAGCTCGTCGTACTCGGCCATGGCGTCCTCGAGCGCGCTGTCGGAAACGCTGAACTCGACGCTAAGCTTGATCTTCACATTCATCGGATCCGTCATCCCTTCGATCGAGAGCGCCCGCGCGGAACCGAGTCGTCGGTGCAGCTCGCCACCTCGACTGGTCGGCGGAGAGGAGCTCGTGGCTCCCGCCTGCACCGCCAGGCCGCCGCCGGCTTCAACTCCTGGATCGCCGAAACTCGAGTTAAGTAATTGGCAGCGCCTCCCGACGATCGCACGCATCCTCCTCGGCGATGCTCGGAAAGTACGCTAAATAACTGAAATAAAAGAGAATTTCAGCTCTTCGGCAAAAGGATACACCAGCGCTCGGAAAACAGCCAAGAAAACTGGGGCCCTCGCGGAAAAACTTTGCGCCCGGGTCCGAGTCGGTGCGGCGCCGCGCGTCGCCTCTCTCGACGGCGCAGGGCGGCCCCTGTTCAGCCCTCCCGGCGCGCCTCGTCTCGTGCGTGGAGCGCTGCGAGAGTCAGGGCCCCGATTCCCACGGCGACGAAGAGCCCGACGGAGAGGCGGTGGAGCTGGTTGAAGCGCGTGGCCAGGGCTTCGCTCCCCTGGGGACCAAAAGCGCCATTCTGGATCTCAGCAATTTCGGCGGAAAGGCCGAACTGGGAATAGAGGCAGACAAGTCCCATGCCCAGCGGCAAGAGACGCTGGAGCAGGCCGCACCTCAACCATGCGGCGATGGCGGCGAGCCCGAGGCCCGCTGCCGCGCCAAACAATTGCAGCGACTCGAGCACGGGACCCACCAGACTGCCCGCCAGATGTGGGGAAGGGAGCACGCGAAAAGCCGTGGGGGCGACGACGAGGCCGAACAGCAGCCACACGCCGATCCAGGCACCCAGCGTCAGCCACAGCAGCAGGCGCAGCGGCGTCTGGGCGCGGCTCGAAGCAAGCCGCTGCACCTCCGGCAGGTCGGAGGGATTGCGCTGCGCGTCCATGCGGCGAGTCTCCGCAAACCCCCAGGCCCTGTAAAGAGGGAGAGGTATCGAGCCCTTGTTGCGCGCATGGATCTATCGCCGGCTGACGCGCTTTCTCGAGCAGCGCGTCGCTCGCACCGAGCGGCTGTATCGCAACGACGTCGATCTGCTCAAGCGGCACATCCACAAGGGCGACGTGTTGCTGGTCGAGGGAGATCAGCGCATCTCGGCCATCATCAAGTACCTCACGCAGAGCTCGTGGTCGCACGCCGCACTCTACGTGGGGGACGAGATCTTGCGCCGCGGCGGACCCCTGCGCGAGCAGGTGGTGGAGCAATTTGGCGGCGAGGCGGAGCATCTCGTCGTCGAGGCGCTGATGGAAGGCGTGGTGCTGTCGCCCCTGGTCAAGTACTGCGAGCACAACATCCGAGTTTGTCGCCCGCACCGGCTGCGCGGACCTCATCTGCGATCGATTCTCGACGATGCCATCGGTGCACTCGGCTGGTGCTACGACATGCGCAACATCGTCGATCTGGCGCGCCACCTGATCGCGGTGACCTTCATGCCCGATCGCTACCGGAGCGAGGCGATGCGCTTCGGCAGCGGCGTGTCGACCGCGGTCATCTGCACCAGCTTGATCGGGCGCCTATTCCACGGCGTGGGGTTTCCCGTGCTTCCGTCCGTGACACCGGCGGCGCCTTCGAGCGCCGCCGACAAGGGGCGACTGGCATGGCTGAGCCCCCTGCGCAGACGCAACAGACACAGCGGCGTATATCGCCGCCTGGATCCGACGCTGCTGACGCCCCGGGACTTCGATCTCTCGCCCTACTTCGAGGTGGTGAAGTTCAACGTCATCAAGCAGCGCGGCTTCGACTACGGCCGCATGGAGTGGGACGACACCCGCGAGCGCGAGTCCGCGGCCGTGGAGAGCGCGCCGCCGGCGCCGCGCTTCCGGGTGCGATCGGCGCGAACCGCGAGGCGGGAGCCGGACAGCGCATAGTGCGCCCCATGGGGGATCAGGGCGCACCCACGGGGCGCCTCCAGCGCTGTGCTGCGTTGTGGAGCGCCGTCTCGTCGCTCCGAGCTGCACGTGCAGGCACTCGCAACCGGCCGGCAGAAACCGCTCAAGCCGACGCAGCGCGTGCCGAAACGTCTCGTTGTCCGGGCCAGGCCAGGGGGGGGCAATGCCCGGACGGTTCGCCCCGGGGCCCGCGGGTTCCCGGGGCGAATTCGTTCAGGAGATCGGCGGTGCCGGCTTCGGCTCGAGCGTGACCGGATCGAGCTCGCGCTCCTGCAACGCGCGGGCACGCTGCGCGGACGCGACGTTGCTGTGGCACGCGGCGCGCCGCCCGTGCTCGGCCCCCATGGCGCGTTGCGTCTTGCTCCCGAGCCGAGCGATCGCCTCCGCGTCGAGGACGCCGCGCCGCTCGAGGATCTCCCGCTGCTCTTCCGTCAGCGCCGCGCTGATGCGCGGGAGATTCCAGGCGTATTCGGCGTCCTTCCCGCTCACGAACTCGGTGATCTCCTTGCTGATGCGCACCGCGCACCAGTCGTGCCCGCACATGGCGCAGAAGTCGGTGTCCACGTCGAGATCCTCGTCGTGGTATGCGCGGGCGATGTCCGGGTCGTACGCGAGCTCGAAGTGCCTCTCCCAGTTCAGCGCGGCGCGGGCCTTGGTGAGCTCGTCGTCCCGATCCCGCGCGCCCGGAATGCCGAGTGCCACGTCGGCCGCGTGGGCCGCGATCTTGTAGGCGATCACGCCCTGCTTGACATCGTCCTTCTTGGGCAGGCCGAGGTGCTCCTTCGGCGTCACGTAGCAGAGCATGGAAGCGCCGTGGTACGCGGCCGCGGTGGCGCCGATGCAGCTCGTGATGTGGTCGTAGCCGGGAAAGATGTCCGTCACCAGCGGACCGAGTACATAGAAGGGCGCCCCGTGGCACAGCCGTCTCTCGATCTTCATGTTGAACTCGATCTGATCGAAGGGGATGTGTCCGGGGCCCTCGACCATCACCTGGCAGCCGTTCGCCCAGGCGCGCTCCGTGAGCTCGCCGAGCACCTCGAGCTCGGCGAGCTGCGCCCGATCCGTCGCATCCGAGAGCCCACCCGGCCGCAGGCCGTCGCCGATCGAGAAGGTCACGTCGTGAAGGCGCATGACCGCGCAGATCTCATCCCACAGCTCGTACATCAGGTTCTGGCGCCGGTGGTGCAGCATCCACTTGGCGAGCAGGGAGCCCCCGCGGCTCACGATCCCGATCAGTCGATCCCGCACCAGCGCCAGGTGTTCGTGCAGCACGCCCGCGTGGATCGTGAAGTAGTCCACACCCTGCTGCGCCTGGTGCTCCAGGCAGGCCAGCACCGTCTCCGCGTCGAGATCTTCGATCCTGCGGCCGAGGATCATCGAGTAGATCGGGACGGTTCCGATCGGCACGTGGGCGTTGCGCAGGATCGATTGCCGGGTGGCGTCGAGGTCGCCGCCGGTGGACAGATCCATCACCGTGTCGGCGCCCCAGCGCTCCGCCCAGGCCAGTTTCTCGAGCTCCTCCTCGGTGCCACTGCTCAGCGGGGACGCGCCCATGTTCGCATTGATCTTGGTGAGGCTGGCGCGACCGATGCACATGGGATCGAGGCGGTGCACCAGGTGGTTCTTGTTCGCCGGAATCACCATGCGCCCCGCCGCCACCTCGGCGCGCACCTGCTCCGGCGTCAGGTGCGGCTCGCGCTCGGCCGCCCGTCTCATCTGCGGCGTGACGATGCCGAGGCGCGCGTGCTCGAGCTGGGTCGAGGGCACGAATCCGGCCGGAGGCTCCCAGCGGTCTCCCACCCGGCGCCAGTCCGGGGGCATGAAATCCCAGGCCGTCTTCGACGACGGCGCGGGCATGCCCGGCGTATCGGGCGAGCTGAAGGTGGTGGGCTCTCCGATGCGAGCCTCGCGGGCGAAGCTTCCCGGCGCGGTTCCCTGCTGCAGGCTCGAGGGATTGCCGCCCCGAGCGGGCAGTCGGTAGCGCGGTTCGGAAGTCGACGCGTTCGACATGGATGACGCTCCTCGATGTTCGTGTGGCGGCGAAGCGACGGAGCGTCGGGGGAATCGGATCGCCGACGAGAGCCGTTTCCTACGCTCGTCCGAACGAGTTCAGGTTCGAGGGTTTGATCTCAGGTCCGACCGCCCGGGTCGACCACCCCTAGGCTCCGTGTCGGGTCACCCTAACATCCGGACCGACGGGACTCAATGGGAGGGATGAGCCCCATCGCGACGCGCGCTGGAAGATCCGCTCCCGAACCTGTGCTACCCGCCGCGCAGCGCTTCGCTACTGTCCCGGCCATGTCGATCCGCAACACCAAGCGCTGCTTGCTGACGCTCTGCACGGCACTCGCACTGAGTGGCTGCGATCGGAATGTCGAGCCCTACGTCGCCGACGAAGAGCCGGAGCAGCCCGATCTCGCCAAGATATTCCCGCAGGGTCCCGACGACGCGCAGCCCAAGTCGCCCATGCCGCCCAGGATGCCGCCCGCGCCCGGAATGCCGGGCCCGGCGCGCGACGCGGTGGTGTCCGCCGATGCGCCGCCCATCCGCGGGATCATCCGGGTGGACGCGGCTCTGCAGGACCGCGTGCCCCAGAACGCGGTGCTGTTCATCATCGCGCGCCAGGGCGCCGGCGGTCCGCCGCTCGCCGTCGAGAAGATCAGCGCTCCGCGCTTTCCCCTGGAGTTCAGTCTCGGCCCCGAGAACCGCATGGTGGCCAGCATCCCCTTCGCGGGCCCGTTCCAGATCACGGTGCGGCTGGACGGGGATGGCAATGCCGCCAGCCGGAATCCCGGGGACCTGCAGGGAGCGGCGGCCGGAAGCGTTTCGCCGGGTGCGACCGGCGTCGAGATCGTGCTCGATCAGGTGCTCTGAACGCCTCAGATCACGTCGAGAGATTCGACCGCGACCTTCGTCCCCGATACGACGAGGCGATCTCCCTCCTCGATCACGTCGTCTGCCGTGGGCACCCGAATCGCGGGCGATCGTCCTGGGTCGCGCGCTTGCGCAGCAGCACGATCTGGACGCCGGTCTTGGCTCCGATCCCGAGCTCGCGGATGCTGCGCCCGAAGAAGCGCGGGGGCGGCTGGATCTCCTGGAGCACGTAGCCGCCGCCCAGCCCCACCTGTTGTCCCTTGCTGGCCACGAGGACGGTGCTCGAAACGGATCCCGCCAGATCGCGACGCAGCACCTCCTGATTGTAGGCGTGGATCACGTCCTTCTTGTGGACCGAGCCCACCACGCGCTGCGGGTCGTCTTCGGCCACCACCGCGACTTCGTCGCGTGCCTCGATGTTGAACAGGCGCATGACCATTTCGAGATCGTCGTTCGCCGTCACGGTCGGGGGATTCGGCTCCGCCAGGTCCCCCGCCACCACGAGGTGAACGAGGGCCTCCTGCTCGATCAGCATGCGCGTGAATTCGCGCAGGTGAAGGGTTCCCTCGAGCTGATTCTGCTCGCTGACCACGAAGAACTCGGTGTGCTCGCTGTTCAAGACCCGATCCACGACCTCCTGGAAGCTCGCCGACGCGCTCAGCAGCTCAGGCTGGCGATCGATCACGTCGTGCACGAACAAGCTCTTGAGTACGGTGTGACCCTCCTCCTCGAACAGGTCGATCCCTCGTCTTATCAGATTGTCCGTGTAGATCGAGTCGCGGTGGAGGTAGGTCGCGACGAGTGTGCTGACGACGCACGCGGCCATCAGCGGTGGGATGATCTCGATGGTCTGGGTGAGCTCGAAGATGATGATGATCGCCATCACCGGTGCGTGAGTGGTCGCGGCGACCACGGCCCCCATGGTGACGAGGGCGTAGGCGCCGGAGGACGCCGTCGCGTCGGGAAACCACTGGTGGATGAAGGAACCGATGAAGCCGCCGGTCATGGCTCCCAGGAAGAGGGACGGCGCGAAGATTCCGCCCGAGCCGCCGGATCCGAGCGTCACCGAGGTGGCGACGATCTTGGCCAGCACCAGCACGCCGAGCAGAGCCGCGGGAAGGTTGCTCACCAGTGCGCCGCTGATCGTGCTGTAGCCCACGCCGTAGACATTGGGCAGCCAAATGGCGATGCAGCCCACGATGAGGCCGCCCACCGCCGGCTGGAGATACTCGGGGATCCGTGAGTTCTCGAAGAGATTCTCCGTGGCGGCGAGAGTTCGCATGAACAGGATCGCGACGAGTCCGGCAGCGAGTCCCACGATCACATAGGGAAGCAGCTCGAAGGGACTGACCAGCTCGTAGGCAGGTACGGGAAAGGCCGGATGGTTTCCGAGGAAGAAGCGCGACGCGACGGTCGCGACGACCGACGAGATCACGACCGGGCCGATCTGGGCGACGCCGAAATTGGCCAGGATGATTTCGGCGGCGAACAGCGCGCCCGCGATCGGAGCATTGAACGTCGCGGCGAGACCCGCTGCACCGCCACAGGCCACGAGCGTGCGCATCGCGGATGCCGGCATCTTCAACGCCTGGCCGATCGCGGAGCCCAGCGCCGCGCCGATCTGGATGATCGGGCCCTCGCGTCCGACGGAACCGCCGGAGCCGATCGAGATCGCAGACGCCACGATCTTCACGGCGGCGACACGGCGCCGAATCACGCCGCCCCGCAGCGCGACGGCGGCCATCACCTCGGGGACCCCGTGACCCTTCGCCTCACGGGCGATCCAGTAGATGAAGGGCCCGACGAGCAGCCCGCCGATCCCCGGGATGGCCACCCGCCAGTACCACGCGAGATGCAGCGAAGCCTTCAGGGGATCCTGCGCCTCAGCCAACACGCCCGCTGCGAAGAGCGCCGCCAGACCGTCGGTCCCCTCGAAGAGCGCCGCTTGAACCAGGCGGATCAGGAAGCGGAAGAAGACCGCACCGATCGCCCCTGCGAGGCCGCAACCAACCGCGACAAACACCATGAAGACGTGGCCAGTGGGGCCGACTCGGGCCTTTGTCTTGCGCGAAGCTTCGATGGTGGGTCTCCGGTCGGAAGACGGCGCATGCTAGCCCGGACCGTCGAAAGCGGGCAAAGCGCGCGGCTCGTCCGGCGGCCGCTGCGGCTTGGGTAGCCAGAGGGGAACGGAGCCGCCCAGCAGCAGCGCGCCGAGTCCCCCCACCAGGTAGGGCATGTCGGCGCTGGTGTGCTCGAGCATCCAGCCGGTCGCGAGGTTGGAGCTGATGCCCCCGAGGCTCACCCCCGCCATTGCGAGCACGCCCTGCCCGGTGGAGCGCAGCCGCTCGGGAACCACGGCATCCACGTAGAGCGCCCCTCCGATCACCAGACCGGCGACGACCACGCCGTGCAGCAGCTGCACGAGAAGGATCCAGCCGGATTGGGGGCCCAGACCGCACACGGTCCAGCGCACGCCGCCCGCGATCACGCCGATGATCAGCAGGCCGCGCGCGCCGGTGCGGGCCAGGCTCGCGCCGGAGAGCGCGATCAGGGCGATCTCGGGGATCAGCATGACGACCCACATGTGGCTCACCGCGGCGAGCGTGCCGTCGTGGGCGCGCACGTAGATCGGGAAGAACCACATCGGCCCCTGCAGCAGCAGATACGCGCTGAACACGAACAAGAGCAGGCGCAGGTAGGCTCGATTGCGCAGCAGCGATCTCCAGTCGCCGCGTCCGGCGCGCACTGCCAGCGCGCTCTCGCGCGGGATCGCCAGCGCGCTGAGGCCGCCGATCAGGACGAGCGCGCCGCTGAGCGGAAACATCAGCGCGAAGCCAGCCTCCGCGGCGCCGGCGCCCGGCGCCGGCGCGCCGCGCCATTCCTGAACCGCGTGCAAGAGGGAGGGAAAGGCCGCTACCGCGATCAGGAAGCCGATCGTTCCCCACACGCGGCACAGGCCGAAGGCGTGGGGGCCGCGCTCGTAGGTCAGCGCCAGGGTCACCGCCACGGTGGTGGGGATCAGCGCCGTGGAGAAGCAGGCGAGCGCGGCGGTCAGGAGCAGGAGTGACACGAAGCTGCTGCCGAGCGCCAGGCACGCGTAGCCGATCGCGGCGCCGAACGAGAGCGCCACCAGCACGCGCGTCCGGGAGCCGGTGCGATCCGCGACGTTTCCCCAGAACGGCTGCGCGAGGATTCCCACGGCGGGGAGGACGGCGAGCACCGCGCCCACCTCGCTACCGCTCAGGCCGACATTCTCGCGGAGATACAGGCTGTAGAAGGGAAAGAAGAGTCCGAGCCCGCCGAGACAGAAGAGCCAGGTCGAGGAGATCGGAACGAGGCTCCTCACCTGCTGCCCGCCTCAGTGCCGCGGCGCGGATTCGACGCGTTCGAGGATCACGTCCACCAGCTTGGGATGCAGGCCCAGCGGCTCGCTGATCGTGACGAGAAGATCCGGGTAGCGCCGGGTGGCAGCCGCGACGAGACTGGGAATGCTGTGGCGCGTGTGATTCCCGTCCCCGAGGAAGTACGGGTGCACGACGACCTCGCGCGCCCCGGACGCGACGCAGGCGTCGATCCCCTGCTCGATCGTCGGCTCGGCGATCTCCATGTGCGCGATGTGCACCGTGCGTCCCGGGATGCGCTGGCGCAGCGCGTCCGCGACGGATTCGAGCAGCTCGTTGGCCTCGGCGCGCCGGCTGCCGTGATCGACGATCAGAATGGCGCGGGTGTCGACGTCGCGATCCTGCACGGCTGGAGCATAGGCGAGCGCGACACCGAGTCTCAATGGGGCCGCCCGTGCCGCGCTCGCCGAAGCCTCCGGAACTCGATAACTTTTGTGCCGCCATGTCGACAGCCGGCATCCTCGTCATCGGCAACGAGATCCTCTCGGGGAAGGTCGTGGACATCAATTCCCCGTATCTCTGCCGCGAGCTGCGCACCCTGGGCGTGGACGTGGAGCGGATCTACACGATTCCCGACGAGATCCGCGTGATCGCGGAAGCCGTGAAGTCGATGAGTCAGTCGTATGACTACGTGCTCACCTCGGGAGGCATCGGCCCCACGCACGACGATCTCACCGTGGAGGGCGTGGCCGCGGCGTTCGGACTGCCGCTCGAGCGAATCCCGGGCATCGAGGAGAGGATCCAGCGCGCGACCGGCAAGGAGCTCAACCAGAGCCAGCTCAAGATGGCACGGGTTCCGGTGGGAGCGCAGCTGATCGACAGCGGAGATCTGTGGTTTCCGCTGGTCGTCGTCGAGAATGTGTATGTCTTCCCCGGCATTCCCGAACTCCTGCGCAAGAAGTTCGAGTCGGTGCGCGACCGCTTCCGCGGTGTGCCGTTCAACCTCAAGCGTGTGTATGTCACGTTGATGGAGAGTGCGATTGCCGAGGATCTCTCGGATCTGCTCCGGGAGTTTCCGGATCTCCTGCTCGGTTCCTATCCGCGCATCCAGGAGGAGTCATTCCGCGTGATGCTCACGCTCGAGTCTCGCGATGCCTGCTACGTGCAACGCGCGCTCGAATCCCTGCTGGCGCGTTTGCCAGCGGATGCGATTCACAAGGTGGAGTGACTGGACCCGGCGGCCCAGGATCCGATCGCCCGTCTGCTCGCGCACGGGCACCCGCTCTGGATGCTCTGCAGCATCGTCCTGGCGCTGGCCGCCCTGCGCGCCGGGCTCGCGATCCGTCGCGCGCGCCTCGCGCGGCGCCCTCGGCCCCGCGGCGCGCGCCAGCGGCACGTGCGCCTGGCCAAACCCGCCGTCGCTCTGATCCTCGTCGGGTTCATGGCGGGCCCCGTGTCGGCCGTGCTGCTGCGCGGCTGGACCGCGTTCGCAACGCTGCACGGCGTCGTCGGCACCATCGCCGCCGGCTGCTTCGCCGCCGCCGCCATCCACGGGCGCCGGCTGCAGCGCGGGGGCGAAGCATCGCGCAGCGCGCACGCGCTGCTGAGCGGGATCGCGCTGCTTGCGGCCGCGCTCGCCGCGGTCGCCGGCTTCGTGCTGCTTCCGTAGCCGCAGAGCGCGGCGCCCAGCCAGAAGCCAACGGGCGACTAGGCGAGCGGGGGCAGTACGTCCACCGCGCGCTGTCGCAGCCAGTGATCGGCCAGCACGAGGCAGACCATCGCCTCCACGATCGGGACCGCGCGCGGCAGCACGCAGGGATCGTGTCGACCGCTGGCCTCGAGCTGCGCGGGTCTTCCGTCGCGTCCCACGGTCTGCTGGGGCAGCGAGATCGTGGCCGTCGGCTTGAAGGCCACGCGCACGAGGATGGGCTCGCCGTTCGAGATGCCGCCCTGCACGCCGCCCGAGCGATTCGCCGACGTGCGCGGGCGTCCATCCTCGCCCGGTACGAAGGGATCGTTGTGCTCGCTGCCCGTCATGCGCGTGCCCGCAAAGCCGCTGCCGATCTCGAAGCCCTTGGACGCCGGCAGCGAGAGCAGCGCGCGCGCCAGATCCGCCTCGAGCTTGTCGAAGACGGGCTCGCCCAGGCCGGGCGGCACGTTGCGCGCAACGCACTCGACCACGCCACCGAGCGAGTCGCCGCGGCGGCGCGCCGCGTCGATGCGCTCGATCATCTCCTGGGCCGCGGAGGGCTCCGGGCAGCGCACCGGATTCGCTTCGACCGCGTCCAGCGTGACCGCGGCCGGATCGATCTTCGCCTCGATCTCGTGCACGGATCGCACCCACGCCAAGACTTCGAGCTCCGCCACGACTCGCAGCAGCTTGCGCGCGATGGCACCCGCCGCGACGCGACCCACGGTCTCCCGCGCGCTCGCGCGTCCACCCCCCTGCCAGTCCCGGATGCCGTACTTGGCTTCCGTCGTGTAATCGGCGTGAGAGGGCCGGTAGAGATCCTTCAGCGCCGCGTAGGCGCCGGGGCGCGCATCCCGATTGCGCACGAGCATCGCGATGGGGGAGCCGATGGTGTGGCCCTCGAAGACGCCGGAGAGGATTTCGACGCGATCCTCCTCCTGGCGCGGCGTGGTGAGGCGGCTCTGTCCCGGGCGACGCCGGTCGAGATCGCGCTGGATGTCCTCGACCTCGAGGGCCAGACGCGGCGGGAATCCGTCCACCACGACGCCCACGCCGCCGCCGTGGCTCTCGCCGAAGGTCGTGATGCGAAGCTGTCGACCGAAGCTGCTGCCCACGTCGCGGAGGATACGCCCTCGCTAGCGCTCTCGCCGCAGCAGCACGAGCATGGCGCCCGGGCCGCCATGCCGCGCGGGCGCCGTGCAGAAGGCCATGACGCGCGTCGCGAAAGGTGCTTCCTGCAGCCAGGTGGGCAGCGCCTCGCGCAGCACCGCGGTCCCCTCCGAGTGCAGCCCGCGCCCGTGGACGACCAGCACGCAGCGCAGGCCTGCCGCCCTCGCCCGCTCGATCTGCTCCACCAGGGTGCGTCGGGCTTCGCGCGCGGGCAGGCCGTGAAGGTCCAGCGTTGCGCCCGGATCGAATGCTCCGCGGCGCAGACGCGTCAGCAGCTTGCGGCTCACGTTCTCGGCGCGGCCCTCGACGCTCCCTCCGATCCTGTCGACGACGAAGCGGCTGGCCTCTTCGAGGCGCGCGGGGCGCTGGCGCGCGGGATCCGTCGGCGGTGTGCGGATCTTGTCGCGGTCCTCGATGCGCTTGACACCGTTCAGGTTCGCGGCGAAGTCGTCATCGTCGGCACCGCGCCGCCGTTTGCTCACCGTCCGCCAGCCTCGCCGTGGAGCAACGCGAGCACCTTGCGCGTGGCGGCGCCGTGCGGCAGCGCCCCGATCGCGCCCGGCGCGAGCCAGCGGAATGCGGAAAAGTCCCGCAGGCGCACGCGGCCCACGGGTGTGCTGCAGCGCAGCACGTGGAGCCGCAGCCTCAGATGCGTGAAGGCGTGGTCGACCGCGCCGGAGAGCGTGGCGCCGCGGACCGTCAGGCCGACCCGCTCGCGCAGCGTGCGCAGCATCGCGGCGCGGGGTGCCTCGCCGGCCAGGAGATCGCCGCCCGGAAGCTCCCACAGCCCTCCCATCAGGCCGCGCGCGGGCCGCTGCACCGCCAGCACCGCGCCGCGGCGCAGCACCCAGCCGGCGACCGCCTCGACTGCGCGCGGGCGCGCCTTCCGGGCCCTGACCGGCAGCGCTTCCGGGTCGCCGCGCCGCTGCGCGGCGCAGCTCCGCAGCAGGGGGCAATCGCCGCAGCGCGGCGCGCGCGGCGTGCAGCGCCGTGCTCCGAGCTCCATCAGCGCCTGGTTCAGATCGCCCGGACGCGGCCCCTCGGCGAGCTGGGCGGCGAGCGCCCAGAGCCGTCGCGTCGCGATCGGCGTTCCCACTTCGTCCTCGATGGCGAACAGACGCGCCAGCACCCGCGTGACGTTTCCGTCCACGATCGGCTCCGGCCGGTCGAACGCGATGGAGGCGACGGCGCCCGCCGTGTAACGGCCCACGCCGGGTAGGGCGCGCAGCGCGTCCGCGTCTTCGGGCAACACACCTCCGTGATGGTCCACGAGGCATTGTGCCGCCCGGTGCAGATTGCGCGCCCGCGAGTAATAGCCGAGTCCCGACCAGAGCCCGAGCACGTCTTCGAGATCGGCGCGCGCCAGGGTGCCCACGTCGGGAAAGCGCGTCAGGAAGCGCTGGTAGTAGGGGATGACGGTGTCGACGCGGGTCTGCTGGAGCATCGATTCGGAGATCCAGATGGCGTAGGGATCTCGGGTGCGCCGCCAGGGCAGATCGCGCCGATGCAGCGCGTACCAGTCGAGCAAGCGGGCACGGATGCGGGCCACGCGCGGCGCTTCGGCCCGCGACGCGGCGCGGCCCTCCGTCCGAGCGCGCTCGCGCGCCGGTCGCAGCGCTTTCTGCCGCGCTCCCAGCGCGCCTGCGCCGCTGCGGCGCCGGCCGCCCGCGCGCTTGGATTCGCGGTGCTTCACAGCAGCACCGGGAGCTCGCGCTCGACGCGGATCGCGCCAGGGGTGACGCGGGCAGCGAGTGCGAACAGCTCCACGCCCGCGCGCGCGGCTTCGCGCAGCGCCGCGGCGTAGCGGGGGTCGATGTGCTCCGCGGGCGCCACGGCGTGGCAATCGGCGCGCTGCACCAGGAAGACCAGGGCCGCTCGCGCCCCTCCGGCGCGCAGCGCTCGCAGTGCATCCAGGTGGCGGAGACCGCGCGCCGTCACGCTGTCGGGGAAGAGCGCAAGATCGCCCTCCGCGAGCGTCACGCTCTTGACCTCGACGTAGCAGCGGCGGCGCTCGCCGGTCTTCTCGGACAGGCGGAAATCGAGTCGCGCGCGCCTCGCCGCCGCGTGCACGCTCACCTCGCGTTCGATGCGACCGTATCCCGCGAGCGCTGCCGGCGTGCCCGCAGCGAGCGCGCGCGCCACGACGTCGTTGGCGCGCCCGGTGTGCAGTCCCACCCAGGTGCTTCCGACGCGCATCATCTCGAGCGTGTGCCGCAGCTTGCGCGCAGGGTTCGCGCTCGTCGAGCAACGCACCGCCGCGCCCGGGCGCTGGAATCCGAGCATGCTTCCCGGGTTCGGGCAGTGCACCGTGAGAACGCGCCCGTCTCCGGTCTGGACGTCCGCGAAGAAGCGCTTGTATCGCCGCAGGAAGCGCGCGGCGAGGCGCGCTTCGACGCCGATCTTCAACGGCGCGAAGTCTGCAGCTCCGGGGTGATGTGCGATCGAACCCACTGAACGTCCCACCACTCGATCGGATCGACGTAGGTGTCGCCCACCAGCACGGCGAAGTGGAGATGGTCGCCCCCCGCGAGTCCGGTATCTCCCGAGAGGCCCAGGCGTTGGCCCTGCTCGACCCGATCGCCCGACGCGACGTCCAGGCGCGAGAGGTGGCCGTAGAGCGTGGCGAGCCCGAGCCCATGATCCACGAGCAGGCAGTTGCCGTAGATCCCGAGATCTCCGGCGTAGATGACGCGACCCGAGGCTGCCGCCGTGACGGGCGCCGCGGCGAACGAGGCGAGATCGTAACCGAAGTGCACCGCGTTCGAGATCTTGCGCCCCTCGAAGAAGTAGGCGCGCCGCTCGCCGAAGGTGCTGGTGACCTTCGAGTTGCGCATCTGTTCGAGCTTGGCGCCCTGGAAGAATTCCGGCGAGGAGTCCGCGAGCAGCTGCCGGATGCGCGCCTCGTTCTCGGCGCGAACGCGGGTATTGATGTCGTCGAACGCCGCACTCGGATCGCCGCCGGCGTCGACGCCGTGCCCCGCGAATCTGCCGATCACCTTTTCGAGGAACTCGCGATTCAGCGTGACGTTGACGTTGGGCATCGCCCGGCGTTGGACGACGAGGGGCCAGCGCGCACGGCTGGCGTTGCCCGCCGCGTCCTCGGCGATCACGGCGACGCGGACTTCGGGCGAAGCCTCGCTCGGAATGGCGAAGAGCGCGATGCGCTCGCTGCTCGATCCGCCCGGACGGGGAAAGCCGCGGTAGAAGCGCTCGCCGATCAGCACGCCGTCGCGGACGACGGGCTCCGAGAGCCGATAGGACACCGAGCCCGATCCGCCCTGCCGCGCGTAGCTGAGCCCCGTCGCGATCTCGATCCTCGGCGCGATCAGATCGACGCGCAGCGGCACGCTTCGAACGGACTCGTTCCCGTCGAAGCCGCCGCGCCAGGACCAATCGCGCGCCGTCACGCGCAGGATCGCCTCGCCCTCGAACGAGCCCAGCAATCCGGGGTCGAGCTGCAGGGTGACGCCGTGCTCGCTGCGCGTGCCTCCGCTGAGCAGATTGCCCGGAAAGTCCTCCGTGACGAGCGCCGTTTCCCCGCCGGCGTGGACGAAATCCACGCGCAGCGCCCGCAGACCGGAGCCGGCGTCCGAGATCGCGAGATCGACGCTCGTCCCCGCCGCACCGGCGAGGATGGCTTCGGGCGCGTCGATGCGCGGATGGGATCCCTCCGCGCGCGTCCAGGTCAGCAGGCCACCGCCGGCGAGCAGCACGGCGAGCAAGAGAAGCAGCCATCCCGGCGATTGCACGTTCCCCCCCGCTCGTTTCGCTTGGCGATGTCCGATGGGTACCGGGCGGACTCCTCCGACGCAATGGGGGCGCCCCGAAGGGAGCGCACGCTGCAACGAGCGCGCGTTGACGGCGGGCGGCGGCTCCCTCATGCTCGGCGCAGGCTTGCATGGAGGCAACATGTCGCGCTTGCGGCGCATCGTCTGGCTTCGACACGGCGACACCGTGGGCGAATCCCGCACGCGTTTCCACGGCAGTGGGGACGTCGCCCTCTCCGAGGAAGGGCAGCGGCAAGTTCGCGAAGCCGCCCAGCAGCTGCGCCGTGAGGTCTTCGACCTGATCGTGGCGAGCCCGCTGCAGCGCGCCTGGAAGAGCGCGGCGATCGTCACCGGCGGCGCCCCGATCCGGCTCGAGCCCGACTTCCGCGAGATCCACTTCGGCCGCTGGGAAGGCATGACGGCCGACGAGATCCGCGCGTCCGACCCCGTGCTCTACGAAGACTGGCAGACGGGCGTCTCGGGCTTCGAGTATCCCTACGGCGAGCGGCGCGCGGCGTTTCGCGAGCGCGTGCTGCGGGGATTCGCGCGGCTCGAGACCAGCGGCGCGGCGCACGTGCTCGCGGTCGCACACAAGGGCGTGATCCGCACCGTCGTCCAGCACCTCGTCAGCGAGCCGCTGCTCGAGGAGATTCCGCATCTGGCCGGCGTGGTCTCGATTTCGCGCCGCCCCGACGGCAGCTGGTTCGTCGGACGCAGGGGCAGCGACCCGTCGCGACCCGACGCCTCGCCGTAGCGGCGCTTCGCGCTAGCCCTCTTCCGCTTCGCGCAGCCTGGCGAGCACGCTGTAATCCTCCAGCGTGCTGGTGTCGCCCACCCGCTCATCTCCACTGGCAATGGCGCGCAGCAGGCGCCGCATGATCTTTCCGGAGCGCGTCTTGGGCAGGGCGTCGGTGAAGTGGATGTCCTTGGGCTTGGCGATGGCGCCGATCTGCTTCGAGACGTGCTCGCGCAGCTCGTTCCGCAGGTCGCCGCCAATGTTGGCCCCGCTCACGGGCGTCACGAAAGCCACGATCGCCGTTCCCGTGATCTCGTCCGGTCTTCCGACCACGGCTGCCTCCGCGACCTTGGCGTGGGAGACCAGCGCGCTCTCCAGCTCCATGGTCCCGATTCGATGTCCCGAGATGTTCATCACGTCGTCGATCCGGCCCATGATCCAGAAGTTGCCCTGTTTGTCGCGATGCGCTCCGTCGCCGGCGAAGTAGACGTTTCGATAGCGCTTCCAGTACTGCTCCACGTAGCGCGCATCGTCGCCCCAGATGCCGCGCAGCATGCCCGGCCACGGCTTCTTGATCACCAGGAAGCCACCGTTCGGCGGGCGCACGGATCTCCCTTCTTCGTCGAACACGTCCGGCTCGATGCCGGGGAAGGGGAGCGTCGCCGAGCCCGGCTTCGTGCTCACCACGCCCGGAATGGGCGTGATCAGAATGCCGCCCGTTTCGGTCTGCCACCAGGTGTCGACGATCGGACAGCGCTTGCGTCCGATCACGCGGTGGTACCACATCCAGGCCTCGGGATTGATCGGCTCTCCGACGGTGCCGAGCAGCCGAAGCGTGGACAGGTCGTGTTTCTTGGGATGCTCCTCTCCGAGTCGGATGAAGGTGCGGATCGCCGTCGGCGCCGTGTAGAAGATGGTGATCTGATGGCGTTCGATGATGTCCCAGAAGCGATCGGGTCGGGGATGCGTCGGAACGCCCTCGTACATGAAGGTGGTCGCGCCGTTCGCGAGGATGCCGTAGACCACGTAGGAATGTCCCGTGATCCAGCCGATGTCGGCGGTGCACCAGTAGGTATCCTCTTCTTTCAGGTCGAAGATCGCCTTTGCGGTCACCGTTACGTAGGTGAGATATCCGCCCGTGGTGTGCAGGATTCCCTTGGGCTTTCCCGTCGAGCCGCTCGTGTAGAGCACGAAGAGGGGGTGCTCCGCGTCGAGCTTGGCCGGCTTGCAGTCGGCGCTGGCCCGCTCCATGAGGTCGTGCCACCAGAGATCCCGACCCGCTTCGAAGTTGATCTTCTGTCCGGTGCGCCGCACGATCACCACGTGCGAGACGGCGTCGATGCCGTCGAGCGCCTCGTCGACGGCAGGCTTCAGCGCGTGGGCCTTGCCGCGCCGGTAGCCCCCATCCGCGGTGACCACGAACGTCGCGCCGACGTCGAGAATGCGGTCGCGCAGTGCCTCGGCGGAGAATCCGCCGAAGACGACGCTGTGCGGCGCGCCGATGCGCGTGCAGGCGAGCATGGCGATCGCGAGCTCTGGAATCATCGGCATGTAGAGGGCGATGCGATCGCCCTTTCGGACCCCGAGCTCCTTGAGCACATTGGCGAACTTGCACACCTCTCGATGCAGCTGGCCGTAGGTGATGACGCGCGTCTCACCGGGCTCGCCCTCCCAGATGATGGCGGCCTTGTTGCGGCGCCAGGCGTCTTCTCCCAGCAGATGGCGATCCAAGCAGTTGTAGGAGACGTTCAGCTTGCCGCCGACGAACCACTTGGCGAAGGGAGGTTTCCAGTCGAGCACGCGCTTCCAGGGCGCGAACCAGTCGACGTGCTCCCGCGCCATCTTGGCCCAGAAGCGCTGCGGACTGCGCTCGGCCAGGTCTCGGTACTCGGCCAGGGTCCCGCGCTTCCAGTTTGCCTGCTTCGCGAACGCGGCATCCGGCTTGAAGACGCGTTTCTCCTGGAGAAGCGATTCGATGTCTTGCGTGCCCCGCGCGCGGGCTCGGCCGGTTCGGTTGCTCATCGGCACTCCATCTGGGCTGCGCCCTCCCGCACCAGCGCTTCCAGCTCGCCCGGATCCACGGGAATCTCGGCGGTCAGGTTTTCGTGGCCTTCATCGGTGATGGCGACATCGTTCTCGATGCGCACACCGATGCCACGGCAGCGCACGTCTCTCACGTCGGCGTCCGTGGCAACGTACAAGCCGGGCTCAACGCTGAACACCATGCCGGGCTCTAACTTCCGCGGGCTGCCGCCAACCTTGTAGCTGCCGACATCGTGTACGTCCAGGCCGATCCAGTGACTCGTCGAATGCATGAAGAAGGGCTTGTAGGCCTCGCGGGCCACGAGCTCGGCGACGTCGCCCTCGAGCAGTGCGAGATCCACCAGCCCCTCGACGATCGTGCGCGCCGCGGCGTCGTGCACCTCGGGGAGGCTGCCGCCCGGTGCGCACGCTTCCAGCGCCGCGTCGTGTGCCGCCAGCACGATTTCGTAGAGGGCGCGGCTCGGGCCCTCGAAGCGCCCGCCGACGGGGTAGGTGCGCGTGACGTCGGATGCGTAGCCCTCCAGCTCGCAGCCCGCGTCGACGAGAACGAGCTCGCCCTCGCCAAGCGCCCGATCGTTTCGGATGTAGTGGAGGACCGTGGCGTTGGCGCCGCTCCCGACGATCGTCGAATAGGCGGCACCCCGAGCTCCGCGACGGCGAAACGTGTACTCGAGAACGGCCTCCAGCTCGTATTCGTAGACGCCGGGCCAGGCGAGCTTCGCCGCTGCCCGATGCGCCTCCCGGGTGATCGCCGCCGCTCGGCGCAGGATGTCCAGCTCCGCCGCCTCCTTGACGAGCCGCATCGGATGCAGGATGGAGCGCGGGTCCACGATCGCATCGGCCGGCTCGCCGCCCTGGCGGGAGCGCAGGCGCAGGCTCTCGAGCGTCTCGGTGATCTTCGCGTCGACCGAGCCGTCGCGGCCGAGCACGTGGAAGATCTTCCGGGCGCCGCGCACGAGCTCGGGCAGGCGTGTCAGGAATTCGCTCTCGGGATAGGCTTCGTCGGCCTCGTGGTCGCGCAGCGCGCCTTCCGTGCCGGGCCGGTAGCCGGTCCAGATCTCCCGGTCGCGATCGCGGGGCTCGACGAAGAGCGTGTATGCGGGACCACCGTCGGTGCGCAGCACGGCAATCGCCCCGGGATGGTCGAACCCCGTGAGGTACCAGAAGTCGCTGTCCTGCCGGAATGGATATTCGCTGTCGCGCGAGCGGGTGACGAGTCGCGATCCGAGGAAGATCGCGACGCCGCCCGGGCCCATCGCGTCCCGGACTCGCTGGCGGCGCTGTGCGAACACGCGTCGATCTTAGCCCAGGGCGGCATCCCGCCTACGGGTCGGCGCGCTGCGCCTTGCGCATCCCGGGCGAGCGCATCGACCGGCGATCCGAGGCTCCGGACCTCGTGCCGCAGGTCAGCGCGGTGCGTCGATGCACACCACGGTCACGTCGGCGCAGTAGCTGGCGCAGAGCCGATCCCCGCGCAGCACCGCTGTGTAGTAGATGCCCTGCGGATCGATCCGCGGCAAGCGCGCCGTCGAGATCCGCCCGTTGCGCTCGACGATGTGCACGCGCCCGCTCCAGCGCGTCACCACGACGCGTCCGTCCGCAGCCTCCTGCATGTCCTGGACGAAGTCGAAGGCGGCGGGAAAGTCCGCGTCGAGCAGGATCGCGCGGATCCCGTCCGAGACGCCGGGCGGCGGCGTGATCCGCAGCGTGAGCGCGCTGGCGTCCACTTCGGCGCGCAGCAGTGCTCCATCGGAGCGCTGCGTCACGAACTGGATCTCGGGGATCTCGATGCGCTGCAGCAGCGCGCCGTCGCGATCCAGCACGAACGCGGCGTGGCGGACTGCTGCGCCGGACTCGCGCGGGAGCAGGTCTGCCGTCACCCAGAGCTCGCGGCGTGCGGTGTCCCAGGCGACGCTCTTCGGCGCGACGCGGAGATCACCCGGCATGGCCAGCGGCCACTCGGCGACGATGCGCCCCCGCCCATCGAAGGCGATCACGCTGCCGTCCTCCGCACCGCTCCCGCCCGAGCCGTAGCGGGAGGCGAGCAGCGTGCCGTCGGGTCCAGGCGCCAGCTCGTTGAGGGCGGGCCCCAGGCTCGCGAGGGATTCCACGCGACCCGAGACGGGATCCACGCGCCCCGCGCTCTCGAAGAAGCGGGTGAAGTAGAGCCAGCCGTCCGCGCCCATCGCGACGTCCCAGACGCCGGACCGATCGCCCGGCTCGCCCACCTCGAGGGGCGCGAGCAGCGTCTCGCTGGCGAGGTCGAAGCGCCCGATGCGTTGTGGCCCGGGCGCGAGCAGATCCGCCGTGGGATCTCCGCCGTGGGTGCGCAGCGCCGACCAGAAAGCCGACTGGCCGAAGTAGAGGATTCCGCCGCGCTGCGTGCCGTACCAGGCGCAGTAACGCTCCGCGTCGCTCGGCGCTTGTGCGGTGACCACCACCAGGTCCAGCGCTGCGACGGAGCCTGGCGCGCGTGCTGCGCCGCCGCACGCCAGCGCGACGGCGAGCGTCAGGCCGGGCGCGAGGCGCCCGATGCCACCCGCTACGGCAGCGCAGCTCCGGGCGGCACGGAGATCGAACCCGCAACGTTCAAAGAGAATTCCCGCCACACGCAATGGAGTCGCGGTGACAAATGGCCTCACGCGCCTCCACGGGCGGCGCGGGGGCTCGCAGCAGCTTTCCGATTTTTTCGCGATTTTCGACGGGTTGCGCCGCCGCGCTGGCGGCGCGCAGTTGGCACGGGATGTGCTGTGGAACCAGGGCATTGGAAATGGGATCGATCTGGCGCGGGCCGATCGGATGGAAGCGGGCGCGCACATCCGACCGGGCTCGGCCCTCGGAGCCCTTCCGAGCTCAGACGAGGCGCTTTCCCCAAATCGGCACCCCGCTTTATCGGAGTGCTCCGAGGTCCAGATCAGGGCATCCCCCCGGTTGGAAGGTCCGCCGGGGGGATGTTGCTCTTCGGGGCCGCTCCGCCGGGTCTCGGATCGCCGGTGCGCCGCGCGCACGAAGACCCGCGCGGCTACTGGGGCGCGGCCTCGGCCGTCGCGTCGATGTTCGCCGACGCCGCCGCGACCTCCGCTCCGAACTCTCGCAGGAACCAACGCTTGAGCTCGGGAAGCTCCTCGAGATCGCGGGCGCGCTCGGGTCCGCGGTACGCGATGGCCTCGAGCGCCGAGTTGGGGCAGAGCACGCCCGGGTCCATGGCGAGCTCCTGCGCGCGCACCGTTCGCCAGCTCTTGAGCGCCGCCAGACGCCGTTCCATGTGACGATCCATGCGGCGGCGGCCGCTCGAGGGCAGTCTCGGAATGGGGCCGTGGTCTTCCTTGCGGCCTGCGCGCACCGCCGCCATCACGTCGCGACCGATGCGCCGGAGCAAGAGGTCGGTGATGCCCTTGATGTCCGCGAGATCCGCGAGCTTGCGCGGCTTGCGTTCGGCGATCTCGAGCAGCGTCCGATTGCCCAGGATCTTGAACGGCGGACGATCCATCTCGCGCGCCCGGTCATCTCGCATCAGGTACAGCTCGCGCAGGATCGACAAGCCCGTCGGGTCGAGGCGCCGCGCGCCCTTGATGCGCAGGTAGCCCAGCTTGTCGAACTCCCGATCCGGCCACTCGCGGCGCGCCAGCGTCTCGAACTCTTCCCGCGCCCAGCGCATACGCCTGGCTTCGCGCAGCTCCTTGCCGAGCGTCTCCGCGAGGCTGATCAGATAGAGCACGTCGGCAGCCGCGTAGCTCAGCTGGCGCTGCGTGAGCGGTCGCGCCGACCAATCGGAGCGCTGCTCCTCCTTGGGCAGCTTCACGCCGAAGTGGCGCTCCGCGATGCTCGCCAGCCCGACCGACGGGTAGCCGAGCAGCTGCGCGCTGATCATCGTGTCGAAGAGATTGTCGAACTGGAAGGCGTAGTCTCGCTTGAGCACGAAGAGGTCGTACTCGGCCGCGTGGAAGATCTTGCGGATATCCGGTGATGCGAACACCGGCGCCAGCGGTGAGAGCTCCGACGGTCCCTCGATCGTCAGGGGATCGATCAGATAGATCTGGCGGCGCGTCGCGATCTGGACGAGGCAGGTCTTGTCGAAGTAGTGGTAGAAGCTGTCGGCTTCCGTGTCGACGGCGATGATCCTCTGGCCGAGCAGATCCTGCGCGAGCGCATCGAGATCCGCCCGGCTCTCGATCATCTGGAAATCTGCCAATCCCGTCCTCAATGCGATTCAGTTCGGACCCGTGGCGCACGCGCCCACATGGTTGCAGTCAGAGAGCCAGTTTCCGTCGGGGGGGCCGAGCTGCGGCTTCCGATGTGTCGCCAACCGACCTGACCGAGAGCCACGCTGGGCGCCGAGGAGGGAATAGGCGACGCCGCCGATCGATCCTAGCCGAGCCGCTCGCCCCGGGAAACCCGGGCTGCGGCCCGGGGCTCCGGTACCCTGGCGGCATGCTGCGCGCGGGCGTCGCCGTATCTGCTCATCCCGAGGCCCTCGTAGCAGCCGAGGAGCTCGCTCGGGGCGCCCTGGCCGATCTCGGCCGCGCGGATGCCGCGCTGCTCTTCGCCACGTCCGGTTATGGCGACGAGCTCGGGTCGCTGCTCGAGGCGGCGATCGCCGCGCTCGGCACTGAGAACGTGGTCGGGGCCACGGCCCACGGCGTGCTGGGCGCGGGCATCGAGCACGAGGGAGGCATCGGGGTTGCCCTGCTCGCCCTGTCCGGGCTGGAGGTGCAGCCGTTCCTGATCCCCGAGCTGGCCAGCGAGGACGCCCGCATCGGCCAGGAGATCGCAAGTCGGCTCGGGGGCGAGCCGCGACCCGAGGATCTGGTGATCCTGCTGCCAGATCCGCGCGCCATGCACCCCTCGCTGCTCCTCGATGGCGTGCGCGAGGCCCTGCGGCCCGCGTGCATCGTGGGTGCTGGCGCCGCGGATCCGATTTCGGATGCGCCGCTCCAGTGGTGCGGTCTCGAGCTGGAGAGCGGTGCCCTGGCCGGCATGGTGCTGCGCGCCCCGCACGTGCCGAGGGTGGGCGTCACGCAGGCCTGCCGGCCCGTCACGGATCTGCTCACCGTGACGCGGGCCGAGGGGCATTGGATTCGCGAGCTCGACGGCCGTCCCGCGCTGGACGTGTACCGCGAGGTGGCGCGCGGTCCGCTCGCCGCGGACCTGCGTCGGGCTGCCGCGTTCGTGCTGGTGGCGTTGCCGCGCGACGACGCGGCGCCCCTCGAGCCCGGCGGCTACCTGGTGCGCAACGTCTCGGGCTTCGCCCCCGAGCAGCGCGCCTTTGCGCTGCCCGAGGTGCTGGGCCGGGGCGCGCGCCTGGCGCTCGTGCAGCGCGAGCCCGAGGCTGCGCGGGCGGATCTGAAGCGGATGCTGGCGCGCGTGGGATCCGCCGCGCCCGCATTCGGGCTGTACTTCGACTGCGCCGCGCGCGGGGTCGGGCTCTTCGGCGTCCCCGGCCTGGAGGCGGCCTATCTTCAGCACGCGCTGGGCAGCGCGCCGTTCGCCGGCATGTTCGGCTCCTGCGAGATCGGTCCGATCGCGGGCCGCACCGAGCTGCTCACCTACACGGGGGTGCTCGCGCTCGTCGACGCGTGAGCCGGAGGCCGCGGCTCGGCCCGCGCATCGGCTGGAGACCGGTGGGCCGCGTGTGATAGAGTGTCGTTCCGAGAGGAGAGACTTCGTCCCAAATGACGGAACAGGCGACCGCCATCGAGAAGGCCGTCGATGTCCTCTTCCACCTGCACCGGGAGTCGACGCCGCAGGGGGTCACGGCGGTGGGGCGCGCCCTCGGTCTGCCCAAGTCGAGCGCGCACCGGCTGCTGGCTTCGCTGTGCAGCCGTGGCCTGGTCGAGCGCGACGAGCGCGGCCGCTACCGCACGGGCATGGGACTCGTGGCGCTCGGGCTCGGCGCGCTCGAGCGCGAGCCGATCGTGGTCGCGGCGCGCCCGGTGCTCGAGGCCGAGGCGCAGGCGCTCGGGGAGACCGTCTTCCTGGTCGGCGCGCGCGCGGGATCTCTCGTGGTCCTCGACAAGGCGGAAGGCACGGGCTTCCTGCGCGCCGCGCCGCGGGTGGGCTCGGCGGTGCCGGTGGACTGCACCGCGGTAGGCAAGCTCTTCCTCGCCTTCGATCCGCACTCGCTGGGCGCGCCGGATCTGCCGCGTCCGCTGGCCCGCGCGGTGGAGCGGGCGCGGGCGCTCGGCCACGCCGAGAATCGCGACGAGTGGATTCCGGGGCTGTCCGTCGTGGCGGCGCCGGTCCTCTCGGGAGGGCGCATGCCGGCGGCGCTGGCCGTGGCCATTCCGTCCGCGCGGATGCGCAGCCTCGACCGGCTCGCCCTGGCGCGGCGCGCGGCGGTGGCGGCGGCGCGCATCGCCGCGCGCATGGAGGGGCGCGACGCATGACCCGAGCCGCGCGCGAACGCGAGGGTGTGGTCTGGATCGACGGCGCCGTGGTCGGGATCGGCGAGGCCAGGATTCCCGTCACCGATCACGGGCTGCTCTACGGCGACGGCATCTTCGAGGGAATTCGCGTCTATCGCCGACGGGTGTTCCGCCTCGATCGGCACCTCGCGCGCTTCGGCGTCGCGGCCAGACACATCGGGCTGGCGTTGCCCGGCGGCATCGACTCCGTGCGCGAGATCGTGTTCGAGACGCTGCGCGCCTTCGACCGGGACGACGCCTACGTGCGCCTGATCGCAACCCGCGGCGAGGGCGCGCTCGGCGTGGATCCCACGACCTGCACCACTCCGCGCATCCTGTGCATCGCCGCGCGCGTGAGCATCTACCCCGAGCAGAAGCTGCGCGACGGCGTCGATCTCGTGACGTCGAGCCTCCGGCGCCCGCCCGCAGACGTGCTCGACCCGCGCGTGAAGAGTCTCAACTATCTGAACAACGCGCTGGCGAAGCTCGAGGCGCGGCAGCGCGGCGCGGACGAAGCGCTGCTGCTCAACGCGGCCGGGATGGTGGCGGAGGCGAGCGTCGCGAACCTCTTCGCGCATCGGGACGGCGTGCTGCGCACGCCGCCGAGCACGGACGGGGCCCTCGAAGGCGTGACGCGCGCCACGGTGCTCGAGCTGGCAGCCGAGCTCGGCATCCCGGCGCGCGAGCAGACCCTGGGTCGCTTCGATCTCTTCGCCGCGGACGAGGTCTTCCTCACCGGCACGGGCGCCGGTCTGGTTCCGGCGCGATCGCTCGACGGCCGCAGGCTTGGCGCGGGCGCGCCCGGGCCGATCTTCGAGAAGATTCGCGGAGCCTTTGCAGACGCGACCCGCAGGCTCGGCGTTGCCTTCGACGCGCGTGCCGGCCGCGGCGCTCGAGAAGACCGAGGTTCCGCCGACTAGCGCGATTCCGCGCTAGTCTCCCGCCGAACCGGGGAGTGTGCCGTGCGCTGGTCCCATGCCTTCTTTCCCACGCTGCGCGACGATCCTGCAGACGCCGAGGCGTCGAGTCACAAGCTGCTGGTGCGCGCGGGCTACGTGCGCCAGCTCATGTCGGGCGTCTACTCGCTGCTGCCGCTCGGCTTTCGCGTATGTCGAAAGATCACCGGCATCGTGCGCGAGGAGATGGACGGGATCGGCGCTCAGGAGTTTCGACTGCCGGCGCTGCATCCGGCCGAGCTGTGGCAGCGCTCCGGGCGCTGGGAAACCATGGGCGAAGAGATGTTCCGGCTGCGCGATCGCCGCGGCGCGGATGCCGCGCTCGGCATGACGCACGAAGAGGTCTTCGCCGAGATCGCGACGGAGCTGCGCAGCTACCGGCAGCTGCCTCAGATCTGGTACCAGATCCAGACGAAGTTCCGGGATGAACCGCGGCCGAAATCGGGCATTCTGCGCGTTCGCGAGTTCACCATGAAGGACTCGTATTCGCTCGACGTCGATCGGGAGGGGCTGGATCGCGCCTTCCAGAGACATTTCGAAGCGTACCGGCGCATCTTCTCGCGCTGCGGATTGGCGACGATCGCCGTCGAGGCCTCGTCGGGCTCCATGGGCGGCAGCGAGTCGATCGAGTTCATGGTGCTGAGCGAGGCCGGCGAGGACGACATCGCGTTCTGCGAGAGCTGCGGATACGCGGGCAACTTCGAGAAGGCCAGCTCGGCGTTGCCGCCGCTGGAGGATCCGCCCGGCGTCGGAAGCGCGCCGGAGAAGTTCCCGACTCCCGGCGTGCACACGATCGACGACCTCGTCGCGTTCGAGGGCGGCGCCCCCGCGGAGCGCCAGATCAAGACGCTGGTCTACATGCTCGATTCCGAGCCGGCGCTGGTGCTGCTGCGTGGCGATCACCCGCTCTCGGCGCAGAAGCTGCTCGACGCGACGGGCGCGCGCGAGGCGCGACCCGCGAACGACGAGGAGATCCGCGCGGCGCTGGGAGCGTCGGCGGGAAGCCTGGGGCCCGTGGGGGTGCGCGAGGTCAGGGTGTACGCGGACCTCGCGTTGCGCGGCCGCCGCGGCATGACCACGGGCGCGAACGAAGACGATCACCACCTGCGACACGTCGATGTGGAGCGGGACGTGCGGGTGACCCAGTGGTTCGACCTGCGCGAGGTGCAGGCCGGGGATCCTTGCCCCATGTGCGACACGCCGATGCGGGTCGACAAGGCCATCGAAGTCGGACACATCTTCAAGCTCGGCACGCGCTACAGCGAGACACTCGGTGCCAAGGTGTTGGACGAGTCGGGCACCACCCGCCCCATCGTGATGGGTTCGTACGGCATCGGCATCGAGCGCGCGATGGCAGCCGTGGTGGAGCGTTGCCATGACGAGAACGGGATCATCTGGCCGCTCGCCATCGCGCCCTTCGAAGTGGTGATCACGGTCGTGAATCCGAAGGAGGCGGCGCCGAGCGACGCGGCCAACGCTCTGTACGACGCGCTCGTCGCCGAGGGCATCGAGGTGTTGCTCGACGATCGCGAGGAACGCCCTGGCGTGAAGTTCAAGGATGCGGATCTGATCGGTATCCCCTATCGCATCACTGTGGGGCCGAAGGGTCTGAAGGATGGCAAGGTGGAGATCGCGCGCCGGAAGAGCGGAAGCTCCCGCAACATCGACGTGCACAAGGCGGCCGCAGCGATCACGGAGGCCGTCCTGGAAGAGCGCAGCTTCGCTCCGGACGCCTGAACGCCTCGGTCTCGGCTTTCAGCCGAACAGCTCTCGATTCGCGCGGCGCAGGAAGAGCAGCCCGATCGCCGCGTTGAAGAAGATGAAGAAGTTGTGCTGTACGAAGCCGAACGCGGCCATGGGACCCGCGTTCTCGGGAAAGAGCGTGACCCACAGGACGATCGCGACGCTTCGCATGGGACCCGGAGTGGCCGCGCCGAAGAAGATCACGGGCAGGATGCCCAGCATGTCGAGCCACTGCGCCTCGACTCCGAACAGATGCAGGGCGAGGGTGTAGACGATCACCGCCGCGAGCAGCGCCGGAGAGCGCATGGCGATCACGGCTGCGTAGTGCCCCAGGCTGGCCCGGCGGAACGCGCTGAGGATGTCGCGCCGCCGCAGCGCGGCCCCGAACGGCAGCCGGCCGCGAAAGAAGAGGATCCAACCGATCAGGAACACCAGGGCGGCCGCGGCGATCGACGGGATGACGTGGAACACGGCCGGCAGCCGTTCCCAGCGCAGCGCCACGCCGAGCGTGGCCCAGAAGAGCAGGTAGTAGAGCTCGCAGAACATGATGAAGAGCATGCTCGAGCCGACCTGCCAGCCCGGTACGCCGTGGCGGCGGTGCAGGTAGTACGCGATCACGCCCTTGCCGACCTGCTCGTTGACGATCGAGAGGATGTAGGTGCTGGCGCGGATGGGGAGGATGTCGGCGAAGCGCACGGGTGCGTTGAACCATCGCACGACCCGCCAGACCACCGTGGAATCCACGAGGAAATAGAACGCGGAGTAGGGGATCATCATCAGCAGCCAGCGGCTCCAGGAGACGCTGCTGAAGACGCCCGACAGGTACGCGATCAGCGTCTGCCCGGCGCGGTCGGCCGCGGCGTCGAGGCGCGTGTAGAGCCAGGCGAAGCAGGCGATCGTGATCAGCCACGGCAGAGCGCGCTGCCATGCGGCGGGGCGCGGCCTGGCTGCGGACTCGGTGCGATGCGTCACGAGCGCTCCGCGCCGGGCGCGAGACACAGGCGCAGCGTCTCGTCGAGCGGCGTGAGCTCGATTCCGAGCAGACGACAGGCTTCGCCGGGATCGATGTCGTCGTCCTGTTCGAGAACCCCCAGCATGGCGCGCGTGATCGGGGGATCGGCGAGCAGCAGCTCGGCCGCGGCGGCGGCGAAGCGCGCCGCGAACAGGGGAATCGAGCGGAACGCGACGCGCTTCCCGAGCAGCGCCGCCGCCCGTTCCACCAGCGCGCGTTGGGTGAGCGATTCCGGTCCCGCGAGATCCAGCGTGCGCCCGTCGAGATCGCGCGGGGTCAACGCGGCGAGGATCGCCTCCACCACGTCCCGGGCGGCGATCGGCTGCTGGCGCGCGGCGCCACCCCGCACCAACGCGGTGCGTCCCGCGCTGGCTTGCCGCAGGAGCGCCTGCGCGGCGGCATCGCCGGCGCCGAGCACCATCGGCAGCCGCACGATGACCGCCGGAGTCTTGCCGCGAAGCAGGATCGCGTCGGCCCGCCCTCGGGACGCGAGGCACGCGTTGCCGGCATCCGGGTGCGCGCCGAGGATGCTGAGGCCCACGATCCGGCGCAGCCCGGCGCGCGCCGCCGCGTCGGCCAGCGCTGCGCTCGCCCCTTCGTGGGCGTCCTCGTAGCGGCTGCGCCGACTCTGCTTGAGGATGCCCACCAGGTGCACGGCCTGGCTGCAGCCCCTGGCGGCGCGGGCGAGCGCGGCGGCATCCCGGTAGTCGATGACGTCGATCTCGGGCCGCGCGTCCGCGGGCAGGTTGCGCAGCGATTCGGCCGCCCGCTCCGATCGCACCAGCGCGTGTACAGCGCGTCGCGGCGTCGCGCCGGCCAGGCGACACAGCAGCAGGCGCCCCAGATGTCCATTGGCGCCGGTGACGAGAATGCGGTCCGCCGCTTCGGGCACGGGCTCGGAGCATAGCAGCCGTCTCCGCGCGCATTGACTTGCGCCGGCGCGATCGGTTTCATGGGGTGCATGACCCGCGCGATCTGCGCCGCATCCGGTATCGCTGCGCTGCTGTTCCTGCTGTCCTCGTGCTGGCTCGGCCGCATCGAGCGGTCGGGGGCGCTGCACGACGATCTGCTCCTCGACGGGGGCGTTCCCGCCACGTTGTATCTGCCCGGCGTCTCCCCCACCGTCATGCCGTTCTTCGATTTTCCGGTGCGGCAGGATCGACCTCCGGGCGTCGCGCTTGCGCACGGCTTCGCGTTGGATCGCTGCGCCGTGAGCACGCTCGCGCGCCGTCTGGCCGCTGCGGGCTACGCCGTGCTCACGTTCGACGCGAGCGGCCACGGCCAGAGCCGCGCCGGCTACGCGCGGAGCCGCGCGCGTCCCGACGCTTTGTACACCGACTTCGTCGCGGCGGTCGATTTTCTTCGCGCCTCGCCCTTCGTGGACGGCGAGCGCATCGCCGTCGCCGGGCATTCGATGGGGGCCGCCGCGGCGCTCGACTTCGCGACTCGGGATTCCGGGATCGACGCCGCGGTGATGATCTCCGGTGGTTGGACGCTGGCGGGCCCCTTTCGCCCGGCGAACGCGCTGTTCCTGTACGCCGATCGGGAGCCCGATGCGATCCGCGAGCGCTCGCACGCGCTGGCCGCGAGGCTGGCCGAGGTGGAAGCCGTGCGCGTGGGTCAGACCTACGGTGATCCGGGGCGCGGGAACGCGGTGCGCGTCGCGCTGGTGCCGGATGCAAGCCACGGGAACATCGTGTACAAGGCGGCCACGGCCGAGCTGGTGCTGGCGTGGCTCGATGCGGCCTTCGGCATCGAGCGCCCCGCTCCGACGATTGCCCGCGATCCGCGCTGGCGCCTGGTGCAGCTGGCCGGCATCGCCTTCGCCCTCGTGTTGCCCGGTCTCGGCGTGCTGATCGGCCGACTGCTGCCCCCCGGTACGCCGCGCGGCGCCGGGGATCGAGGCGCTGCGCACCTGGCGCTCGCCGCCGCGTTGTTCGCCGTGCTGCCGCTCCAGGCGCTGGATGCGCCTCTGGTGCCTCTCCCCATCGAGATCGGCGACGCGGTCGCATCCCATTTCGCCCTGGCCGGAATCGCGCTGCTCGTCTGGCTCGCGCGCAAGGGTCGGCTCGCCGCGCCGCTCTCCGGACAGCTCAGCAGCGCGACGCTGCTCGGCGCGGGCGCGGCGCTCGTGATCTTCGCACTGCTGCTGCAGCCGATCGGCACGGTCTTCCACCGCATGGCGCTCACGCCGCCGCGCGCGCTGGCCTTCGCGAGCACCGCGCTGGTGCTCCTGCCGTTCACATTCGCCTTCCAGAGCGCGCTTCGCGTGGGAAGTCCCGGTGTGGCGGCGCTGCGCGCTCTCGCGGGTCGCGTCCTCGTCGTGGCCGCCCTGGTCACGGGCGTGTGGACGGGAGTCTCGAGCTGGCTGGTGCTCGCGGTGCTGCCGCTCTTCGTCAGCGTGTTCGCCTGCTTCGAGCTGCTCGCCGCCTTTCTCTACACGGCGTCGCGCAACCGGGTGGCGCTCGCCCTCATCGAGGCCGGCTGGCTGGCCTTCGTGATGGCGGCGGTCCTGCCCATGCGGGCATGAGCGAGGCGCTGCCTGCGCCGGCGCGCCCTCAGTTCGGCGCAACCCGATCGAGGAAGCGCCCGATGCTCTCGAGATAGGCGCGGCCGCCGACGAAGATCGTGTCGCCGTGATCGGCGCCGTCGATCGTCTCGAATGCCTTCGGCTCCGGCGCCGCAGCGTGGAGGCGCACGCCGAGCTCGTAGGGGACGACCGTGTCGCGATTGCCGTGGAAGAAGAGCAGGGGCGAGCGCACCCGCCCGATCTTGGCGATCGAATCGAATCCACCGCGCACGAAGAGGGAGCCGAGCGGTCCGGCCACCCGGCGTGCCATCTCGGGGAGCGAGGTGAACGTGCTCTCGAGTATCACGCCCGCGAGGTCGCGGTCCTGGGCGAGGTCCACGGCGATGGCTCCGCCGAGGGAGCGGCCGAAGACGATCACGCGGGTCTCCGGAATCGCCCTCGCCTCGATCAGATGCGCCAGTCCCGCGCGGGCGTCGCTGTAGACGCCGACCTCACTCGGGGTGCCGCTGCTCAGGCCGTAGCCCCGATAGTCGGGCAGCAGCACGTGCGCACCGAGGCCCTGCAACATCGCCGCGTTGGGCAGGCGGTGGGACGCGTTGCCGGCGTTGCCGTGCAGGAAGAGGATGGCCCGCGTCGCGCCCCCCGGTGCGGGCAGGTAGTAGGCGTGGAGTCGCACGCCGTCGCCGCTCTCGAGCTGGATTTCTTCGGCATCGATGCCCAGCGCCGCCGGTGCGAACTCGGCGCCCGGGCTCGGCTGGAAGATCATGCGATCGATGAGGCGTTGCACGAACAAAGAGGTCGCCAGGAACGCAGCCACACCGATGAGGGGAATGGCGAAGAGTGAACGCACGCGAGTCTACCCCGCTCTGCGCAGCCTGGCAGCGCAGAGCGCGATCAGCGCCGGCCAGACGGCGAGGCTGCCAACGGCGAGCGTCACACCCGCCGCGTCGCCCAGCGCTCCCGTGAGCCATGGCACCGCGAAGCCTCCCAGCGACCCCGCACCCGCCGCGAGCCCTGCCGCGCTGCCGCGGGCGTGGGGAAAGCGTTGGGCGGCCAGCGCGATCACGAGTGGAAACACCGCGCCGAGCGCGATGCCCGAGGCGAGATACGGGAGCTCGATGATCGGGATCCTGGCCCAGACACCGAGCGCGAGCACCAGCGCGCCGAGCGCGCCCGAGAGCGCGATCGCGCGCACCGGACTCGCGCCGTGCAATGCGGCGAGGAGGAGTCTGCCGACGAGCAGACCGAGCCAGAAGGCGCTGATGGCGCTGCGCCCGCGCTGCGCGTCGAGAGACAGGGCGCCGGTTGCATACGGCGAGGCGAAGACCGTGAGGCTCGCCTCGAAGCCCACGTAGGCGAAGAGCACCATCGCGTACGGGAGGAATACGGTCGAGAGCAGCGCGTCGCTCGTGCTCTCGCTCGCGGCCGTTCGCGGCGGGCGCATGGGGAAGGGTATGAGCAGCGCCGCGCCGGCGAGCGCGAGGTGCGCCGCGCCCAGCCAGTGAAAGCCGACCGACCATGCGAATTGCGCCGCGATCCAGCTCGCGAACAGCGGCCCCGAGACCGCGCCGGCGGTGACCAGCGCGTGCATCAGCGCGAGCATGCGCACGGATCCCGCCGCGTAGCGCTCCGCGACTGCGCCGTTCACGAGGGTCTCATACATGCCGGCGCCCACGCCCGCCAGGCCGATCAGCACGAGCCAGCGGGAGAAGCCGAGCTCGACTCCCGCGGTCAGCAGCGGCGCGCCGGTCAGCAGCATGGCCGCCACGAAGAGCGGGCGGCGCGGGCAGCGATCGAAGAGCGGACCCGCCGAGACGACGCCCACGCCGAGGCCCAGCGCGAGAGCGGAGGCGAGCAGGCCGGAGTGCGCGAGATCGAGGTGCAGATCTCGCGCCATCTCTGCCTGGCTCGCGCCCAGCACCACCAGGACGATGCCGAACAGGAAGTAGGCCGCCGAGCAGAAGAGCAGCACGCCAGGCTCAGAGCATGCCGAGTTCGAGCTTCGCCGCCTCCGACATCATGTCGGGATTCCACGGCGGATCCCAGACGAGGTCGAGCTGCACGGAGGTCACGCCCTCGACGGCGCGCGCCTTCGATTCGACCTCCGGCGGCAGCATCTCCGCCGCGGGGCACATCGGCGTCGTGAGCGTCATGCGAATGGTGGCCGCGCCGTCGGCATCCAGCACGACCTTGTAGATGAGTCCGAGCTCGTAGATGCTGACGGGAATCTCGGGATCGTAGATGGACTTGAGCTGCTCCACGATGCGCTCCCCGACGTCCCGGAGGGCTTCGGGCGCCTCGACGAGGCGGGACTCGGAAGCGGGCTCTTCCTGCATCGACTTCACTCCGTCGTCACGCTCTTGTCGCGCCCCTCGAGGGCGGTGTGCATGGTGTGCCAGCACAGCGTGGCGCACTTGACGCGCATCGGGAACTCCCGGACGCCGGCGAATACGGTGAGCTTGCCCAGCGCGCGCGCGTCGACCGCAGAGACGGCCGGCCCGGTCACGAGCGCGTGGAAGCCCTCGAAGATCTTCTCCGCCTCTTCGAGCGACCTGCCCTTGATCGCCTCCGTCATCAGCGAAGCCGATGCCGTGGAAATCGCGCAGCCGCGTCCCTCGAATCCGACGTCCTCGATCACGCCGTCCACCACCGCGAGATACACGGTCACGTGGTCGCCGCACAGCGGATTGTGCCCCTGCGCCGAGCGGTTGCTGCCCGGCGGCTCGCCGAAGTTCCTGGGCTTCTTGTTGTGATCCAGGATCACGGATTGGTACAGCTCGCGAAGATCCGACATCAGACGAAGACCTCGCGCACGCGGTGGAGTCCGGCCACCAGCGCGTCGATGTCGTCGCGGGTGTTGTAGAGAGCGAGCGAGGCACGCGCCGTGGCCGGAATTCCGAAGCGCTGCATCACGGGCTGGGCGCAGTGGTGGCCCGTGCGCACGCAGATGCCCTCGCGATCGAGAATGGTTCCGATGTCGTGCGGATGCACGCCGTCGAGGACGAAGGAGAGCACCGCGGCCTTGTGCTCCGCGGTGCCGATCAGGCGCAAATCGGGGATCTCGGCAAGTGCGTCGCTGGCGTAGGCGAGAAGCTCGCGCTCGTGCGCGGCCACGGCGTCGAGATCCTGGGCGCGGAGATAATCGATGGCCGCGCCGAGACCCACCGCGCCCGCCAGGTCGGGGGTGCCCGCCTCGAACTTGTAGGGAGGCTCCTTGTAGATCGTATTCTCGAACGTGACCGACAGGATCATCTCGCCGCCGCTCATGTACGGAGGCATCGCTTCGAGTCGCGCGGCCTTCGCGTAGAGCACGCCGATGCCAGAAGGGCCGAAGAGCTTGTGTCCGGAGAAGGCGTAGAAGTCGCAGTCGAGCGCGTGCACGTCGACCCGACCGTGGGGGACCGCCTGGGCGCCGTCGAGCAGCACGGGAACGCCCCGCGCGTGTGCAATCCTCGTGATCTCTTCGACCGGATTGATCGTCCCCAGCGCATTGGAGACGTGGGTCACGGCCGCGATCTTCGTGCGCGTGGTGATCATCTCCTCGAAGGCGTCCAGCAGCAGCTGACCGCGATCATCGATGGGCGCAACGCGCAGCACGGCTCGCTTCTCCTGGCACAGCCGTTGCCACGGCACGATGTTCGCGTGGTGCTCCATGTGCGTGATGAGCACCTCGTCGCCCTCGCCGACGTGCTCCCGGCCGAAGCTGGCCGCCACGAGGTTGATCGCTTCGGTGGCGTTGCGGACGAAGACGATCTCGTTGACCGCAGCGCCGATGAAGCGCGCGATCTTCTCGCGGGCCTGCTCCACCGCCGCCGTGGCGCGCACGGAGAGCTCGTAGACGCCGCGGTGGATGTTGGCGTAGTCGTGCGCGTAGAAGCGGGAGATCGCGTCGATCACGCACTGCGGCTTCTGGGCGCTGGCGGCGCTATCGAGGAAGACGAGCGGTTTGCCGTGCACGGTCTGTCCGAGAATCGGGAAGTCCTTGCGCACCCGCTCGGCGTCGAACCTCATCGCTGCGACTCCTGGGGGCGCAGCGCGCGCAGGCGCTCGACGAGAACGTCGTCCAACCCGGCCCCCAGCGCCGGAACCGGCAGCGATTCGAGCACCTCGAGCGCAAATCCCCGCGTGAGGAGATCGCGCGCGCGGGCCTCGTCGAGCCCGCGGGAGCGCAGGTAGAAGAGCGCCTCCAGGTCGATCTGTCCGATGCTCGTGCCGTGGCTGCACTTCACGTCGTCTGCGTAGATCTCGAGCTGGGGCTTGGTGTTCATCTCCGCGCTCGAGCTCAGCAGCAGGTTGGGATTCGACTGACTCGCGTTGGTCTTCTGCGCATCCGGCCGCACGATGACCCGACCGCGGAAGACGCCGCGCGCCCGCCCGCCGAGCACGCCCTTGTAGAGCTCGCGGCTCGTGCAGTGCGGTACCGCGTGGTCGATGAGCGTGTGATTGTCGAGAACCTGGTCGCCGCCTCCCACGAAGAGCCCGTTCAAGGTGCATTCGGCGCCCTCTTCGCTCAGCAGGACTTCCGCATCGTTGCGAACCAGCGCACCTCCCAGCGTGAGCGTGCTCGCGTGCAAGCGGGCGGCTCGCTGCGCGATTACCTGCAGATTCGATGTGTGGAAGTGGGCGTCGCTCTCGCGCTGCACCAGGATCAGATTCACCTCGGAATCGGCGCCCGCCCAGACCTCGCTCACGGCGTTCGTGAAGCCCGGGCCTTCGCCGAGCGTCACGTGGTCCTGGATCACGGTCACGCGGCTGCCAACTTCGGCAACGATGAGCAGCCGCGGATGAACGACGCGGGGCACCGGCTGAGAGGTGGAGAGAAAGACGACGTGGACCGGCTGCTCCGCGTGCGAACCGCGCGGCGCGTGCACGACGGCCCCGTCGTCGAGGAACGCGGTGTTCAGCGCGGCGAATGGGTGGCTCTTCACGTCCACGAGGCGGCCGAGGTACGGCTCGACGCGCTCCGCTGCGCCCGCGCGCAGCGCGGCGAGGCTGTCGACCCGGCTGCCACCGGGAAACGTCAGCGGAGCCGAGAGTGCGGGCTCGAAGCGCCCGTCCACGAAGGCGTAGAGGCTGCAGGCGAACAGGGGGAAGGCCAGGGATTCGAGCTGCTCGCGCGAGACCGGAGCCCCCCGCGGCGGCGCTTCGCAGTGCAGCGCTGCGAGCGCAGCGACATTGGTGTAGTGCCACTCCTCCATGCGGGTGCTCGGCAGTCCGCGCTCTGCGAATGCGGCGATCGCACGGGCGCGCAGCGCGCCGAGCCAGGGCGGCTCGGAAGCGAGCCCGGCTTCGAAGGCGCCGAACCGCTCGAGATAGTGCTCCCGTGCCGTATCGAGCGCGCTCATCGCGCCACTGCGCCCAGGGTCTTGGGCTCCACCTCGAGCCAGCCGTAGCCCTTCTTCTCGAGCTCCTGCGCGAGCTCCTTGCCGCCGGACCGCACGATCCTTCCCTCCGCGAGCACGTGCACGAAGTCGGGAACGATGTAGTCGAGCAGGCGCTGGTAGTGGGTGATCACCAGCATGGAGCGCTCGGGGCCCCGCAGCGCGTTCACGCCGCTCGCGACGATGCGCAGCGCATCGATGTCCAGACCGGAGTCGGTTTCGTCGAGAATGGAGAGTCGCGGCTCGAGGATCGCCATCTGGAGGATCTCGTTGCGCTTCTTCTCGCCTCCGGAGAAGCCCTCGTTCACGGAGCGGCTCATGAACTTCTCCTCCATCTCGACGAGCTTCATCTTCTCGCGAACCAGCTCGAGGAATTCCATGGCGTCGAGCTCCTGATCGCCCCGGTGCACGCGCCGCGCGTTGAGCGCCGCCTTGAGGAAGTAGGTGTTCGAGACCCCGGGGATCTCCACCGGATACTGGAAGGCGAGGAAGATGCCCTCGAGCGCGCGTTGCTCGGGAGCGAGAGTGGTGAGATCGGTGCCGTCGAAGAGCACCTGCCCCTCGGTCACCTCGACGGAAGGCCGTCCGGCCAGCACGTTCGCGAGCGTGCTCTTGCCGGAGCCGTTGGGGCCCATCACGGCGTGCACTTCGCCGGCTCGCACGGTCAGGTCGATTCCCTTGAGGATCACCGCGTCGCCCGCGCGCGCGTGGACATTCTTCAGCTCGAGCATCGGAGCTCGCTTCACGGTCCGCGTCATCCCACGCTCCCTTCGAGGCTCACGCCGAGCAGGTTCTGTGCCTCGACCGCAAACTCCATGGGCAGCTCCCGGAGCACCTGTTTGCAGAAGCCATTCACGATCATCGAGATCGCATCCTCCTCGGAGATGCCGCGCTGCATGCAGTAGAAGAGCTGGTCCTCTCCGATCTTCGAGGTCGTCGCTTCGTGCTCGACCGTCGCGGACGCGTTCTTGACCTCGAGATAGGGGAAGGTGTGCGCCCCGCACTGATCCCCGAGCAGGAGCGAGTCGCACTGCGAGTAGTTGCGCGCGTTCTCGGCCTTGGGTCCGATGCGCACCAATCCGCGATACGACTGCTGGCCGCGGCCCGCGGAGATTCCCTTGGAGATGATCGTGCTCTTCGTGTTCTTGCCGACATGGATCATCTTCGTGCCGGTGTCCGCCTGCTGGCGTTTGTTCGTCATTGCGACCGAATAGAATTCTCCGATCGAATCGTCTCCCTGCAGGATGCAGCTCGGATACTTCCAGGTGATCGCCGAGCCCGTCTCGACCTGCGTCCAGGCGATCTTCGAGCGCCGCCCCCGACAGGCTCCGCGCTTGGTGACGAAGTTGTAGATCCCGCCGACGCCTTCGTCGTTTCCCGGGTACCAATTCTGCACCGTGGAATACTTGATCTCGGCGTCGTCGAGGGCGATGAGCTCGACGACCGCGGCGTGGAGCTGGTTCTCGTCGCGCATCGGCGCCGTGCAACCCTCCAGATAGCTGACGTACGCGCCTTCGTCCGCGATGAGCAGCGTTCGTTCGAACTGGCCCGTGCCCGCCGAGTTGATCCGGAAATAGGTCGACAGCTCCATCGGGCAGCGCACGCCCTTCGGGATGTAGGCGAACGAGCCATCGCTGAAGACCGCGGAGTTCAGGCAGGCGAAGAAGTTGTCTGCGTAGGGGACGACCGAGCCGAGATACTTGCGCACCAGATCCGGATGGCGCTGCACCGCCTCGGAGAAGGAGCAGAAGATGATGCCCTGCTTCTCGAGCTCGTCCTTGAAGGTCGTCGCAACGGAGACGCTGTCGAAGACGGCGTCGACCGCGACGCCCGAGAGTCGCTTCTGCTCGCTCAGCGAGATGCCGAGCTTTTCGTAGGTGCGCAGCAGCTCCGGATCGATCTCATCCAGACTGTCGACCTGCTCCCTGGGCTTCGGCGCGGAGTAGTAGATGATCTTCTGGTAGTCGATGCTCGGATACTGAACGTTGGCCCAGGTGGGTTCCGCGTGCTTCTCCAGCATCTCGAGAAAGCGGCGCAGCGCGCGCAGTCGCCATTCGAGCAGCCACTCGGGCTCGCCCTTCTTTGCCGAGATGAGGCGCACGACGCCTTCGTCGAGGCCCGGCGCCACGGACTCCGATTCGATGTCCGTCACGAAGCCGTACTTGTATTCCTGCCGGGCCAGCTGCTCGAGCGCTGCGTTCTGGGAATCCGCCATGCTTGACTCCAATCGGCGCGGGGGCGCCCTTCGGCTACGTGCCGCGCTGCGTGTCGAGATGCGTCGTGCGCACGCCGAGGCTCTCGAGCGGCACGATGGCGCCCGGACGCGGTCCCACGAGGTCCGCCAGGGTGATGCGGGCGAGGGCGTCGTGCACCGCGTGGTTGATGCGCTGCCAGGGCTCGCGCACATGGCAGCTCGACTCCTGCGCACAGGCGCCGGGGTGCATGGCGCACTCGGTGAGTCCGAACGGGCCTTCGAGTGCCCCGATCATCTCGGTGACGCGAATCTGTGCGGGGCTGCGCGCCAGGCCGTAGCCACCCTTGGCGCCGCGGTGCGAGACCAGCAGACCCTCGCGCGCCAGGCACTTGAGGATCTTGCTCACCATCGGCAGTGGCAGCTGAGTGGCCTCCGCGACCTCGCGCGCATTGCAAGGGGATTGCTCCCCGCGCGCTGCGAGGTGCGCCATCAGCACGATGCCGTAATCCGTGATGCGACTGATTCGGATCATGGGAGGACCGCCGGTTCCGTGGCGATACAATATCGGACCAATTCGGTCCTGTAAAGCGCCGCGGGGCGCTCCGGGGCGGCCCAGCGTCAGCCCCACAGTGCGAAAAATATAATATATTTCAGTGACTTATCTTGGAAGCTCGGAGAGCGCGGGCGCGCCGGGCGCCGGCACGACCTCGGCCGCCTCGCGCTCCAGCTCGGCGATCGCCGCGTCGAGCCCCAGCACCAGCGCGTCCAGGTACTCGTGGAAGGCGCGGTGCACGATGGCGAAGGAGACCGCCTCCTTGAGCGCCGAGGGGCGCCGCAGCAGCGCGGCGCCGATCAGCGAGAGGGTGAACCAGGCGCGCCGCGGGCCCGCGCGCAGCACCGTATCGCGCAGAATGCGCACGAGTCGACGCAGGTCGCCCGCGCGCAGGTTGAGGCCGCCCGCAACCTGCCCGCCGCGGTTCAGCAGGAAGGCCAGGGTGCGCTCCCGGTAGTTTCGGAAGTCGTACAGCTGCTGGAGCAGCCAGCGGTAGCCGCGGTACAGCTCGAGTCGGGTCATGCGCTTGGGGAGGATGTTCGAGAGCACGAACTGGTCTCCGAGGCTCTTCAGCAGCAGTCGCCCTTCCTCCTCGACGCGCCGGTGGAGGGGGGTCTTCGGCAGCGCCTGCAGCAGGCCCGTCATCGAAACCGGGATGCGCGCGTCCTGGATGAAGCGCAGCTGCTCGGCAAAGATCGACGCGTCGTCGTTGTCGAATCCGACGATCATGCCCGCCTGGATCTGGATGCCGTACGACTGGATCTTGCGCACGCTCTCGACGAGATCGGCGCGGGTGTTTTGCGTCTTGCCCGTCTCCAGCAGGGACGCGCGCCGCGGGCTCTCGATTCCGATGAAGAGCGTCGTGAAGTTCGCCGCGCGCAGCAGCTCGAGCAGCTCGTCGTCCGCGGCCACGTTCAGCGAGACTTCCGTGTTGAAATCGATCGGGTAGCCGTGTGCGCGGCCCCAGCACCCGATTTCGCGCAGCAGATCCTTGGCGAGCTTCTTGTTCCCGATGAAATTGTCGTCGACGACGAACACCTGATTCGCGCCGAGGCGACGGCATTCGTCGATCTCCGCGATCACCTGGCGCACGGATTTTGCCCGCGGCCGACGGCCGTACATCACGATGATGTCGCAGAACTCGCAGTTGAACGGGCAGCCGCGCGCGAATTGGATGGTGAGCGCGTGATAGCGCGACACGTCGAGCAGGTCGAAGCGCGGCA
>Ga0224496_10000236_pt1 | contig 40297 bp, 56 predicted proteins | sample SF_Jul11_sed_USG_2_FD_168127 | JGI IMG/M metagenome (GOLD analysis project Ga0224496, IMG submission 168127) | Sediment microbial communities from San Francisco Bay, California, United States - SF_Jul11_sed_USGS_8_1 | ecosystem: Environmental > Aquatic > Marine > Sediment | place: USA...
CCCACCCTTCCCCCCCCCCTAAGCATTCCCAGCGAGCGAAAAGGGCTAGACCCAGGCCGCGCATAGGCTATGCTGGGGGTGCCCGGTGGAACGGGCTGAGGAGCACCGTGGTTCGACTCTACCCGCTGGCTGTGCTCACTCCTCGCCGCCAGCGAGGATCCACCCCGCCCCGGACGGGGAGAGGCAGAAGGGCCCGACTGCCGCACCGGGGGTGTGCGGCTTCCATCTGTGTTGCCGCGTGGATGCGGCTGAGGAGGTCCTGATGGGATTCGTGATTGCGCCGGCCACGAAGGACGGCGCCAAGCTGCGCTTCCTGCTGTCCGGCCCGCCGGGCAGCGGGAAGACGTACAGCCTGCTGTCAATGACCGAGGCTCCCGGCTTCGGCCGCCGAGTAGTGATCGACAGCGAGCACGGAAGCGCCAGCAAATACGCCGACCTGTTCAGCTTCGACACCCTGCAGCTCCCCGACCCACACCCCGCCACGTACGTGCAAGCGATCCACGCCTGCGAGGACGCGGGCTACGACACCATCGTGGTGGACGGCCTCACGCACGCCTGGCAGGCGTGCCTCGAGCTGGTGGACGCCTGGGCGCACAGCCACAAGGGCGACTCGCACGGAGCCTGGCGAGACGTCAGCCCGCTCTGGCGAGACCTCCTCGACACCATCTTGCGGTCGCCGGCGCACGTCATGTGCTCGGCGCGCGCGAAGACTGAGACGGTGCGCGAGGAGTACGAGGACCGGGGCCGCACGAAGACTCGAATCATCCAGCTCGGGCTGGCGTCGATCCTGCGGGACGGCGCAGAGCACGAATTCGACGTCGCCCTGATGCTCGACGGGGACCACGTCGCCGAGGTGCGCAAGAGCAGATGCCGTGAGCTCGTCCAGCCGGTGCCCATGCCGGGCGCCGAGTTGGGGGCAATGCTGCTGGCGTGGGTCACGAACAACACGCCGCCCCGCACCTGGGAGACGGACGGGCCATCGTTCGTCGCCGCACTGGTTGGGCTCGTGCCAGACAGCGTGGATCTGGCCGAGGCCGGCGGCGTCGCCGAGCGGGCGCTGGTCTCGCTGCTCCATAGCATGCAACGAGGGGCGCCCAGCACGATGCGGCCCGAGCAGCGCGACGGACTGCTTCACTGGCTGGGCGCGGCCGGCAAGGCGAGGTGGGACGCCGCGGTGGCGGCAGAGGTGCGGCGCCTCGGGCCGCCAGACGAGGACCCCAACAACGGCGACGAGACGTGCGGCGACAGCGACCCCGCAGACCAGTGATGGGCACGCCTGAACCACGCTCGCGCTTCTACCCGCAGCCGTGCCTCTCTGAGTACTGCGGGCGGGGCGTCTGCCCTCGCAGCTGCGAGCACCTCGCCGAGCTGCTCGACTTCAAGCGGTGGCTGCGGGCCACCAGGGCGAAGCGGCCCGATCCTATCTACTGCCCCACCTTCTGGGAGCGCGGCGACCTCTAGCCCGCGCCCGCGCCGGCCCTGGCCCGCCCCTCCAACACGCCCTCACGCACGTCGTAAGGCTCGCATGAAATTGTGGGCCTAGAGCCCCAGCCCAAACCGGCATCACCGGGCCAGTTGTTTTTTTTGCATAAAATACTAGACCCCATTACGCTGGGGCCTTATAAGGGATGTGCAGGTTGGATCCTGCACTTGAGGAGGACGCGATGAACACCTGTGAGACTACTGGCCAGCCCATTGAGCAAAAGGGTGGGCGCGGGCGCCCGCGCCGCTTCGCCAACCCCGAGGCCCAGCGCCTCGCCGCCATCCTGGCCGAGGCCGGCGACCTCATCCTGGCCCTGGGCCAGGATGACGGGTTCACCGTCGAGGCCCGTCGCGCCCTGCGGCGCCGCCTCAACGAGCTGACGAACCTCGCCCCGCTGTCCCTGACCACCAAGGCGGCCATCGCCGCGCGCAAGTAGGAGGAGCACCATGGGCGCTGACACTTTCTTGACCAGGTCGCGCGGGCGCAACGTGGCCGAGGCGTTCCACGCCGCCGTCGAGCGGGCGCGCTACGAGGACGGCCACGCCGGGTACACGGGGACGATCGCGGAGAAGTCCTCATGGACCGTGATTCAGCCCGCGGCGGGCGAGTCCCCCGAGGATTGCGCGAACCGGCTGCTGGACGACGACGACCGGCGCATCGCCGACAAGTGGGGGCCTGCGGGCGCCATCAAGGTGGGCGACGGCGACTGGCTGTTCTTCGGCTGGGCGTCCTCGTAGGGAGGATGGGGGCGGCCGCCCCCTCTGCCGCCTGCACCCCAAGGCGGCAGAGGAGACGGCCGGCGCCACGCCGGGCCGCACACCGGGCCAGGGATGGCCCAGCACAGAGGAGACCGACAACATGGGCCGCAAGTACGACCAGCAGGACCCGCACCCCCCAGCCCCCGCCATCTGCCACCTGCGGTGGCGCCAGCGCCGCAGCTCGACCGGTGCGGCCGTCCAGGTCAGCGACACCGGCCGCCCGGTCTGCTACGAGGCGCACGCCCCGCATGGAGCTACCCTGCGGGTCTACGCCCCCGCCGAGTGGGACGGGACCACCTACACCTACCGCAGCTCGCTTAGGACCGGGTGGCAGTGTGTCGTCCTGCTGGGCGACGAGGAGTACCGCTCCACCTGGTGGAACTGCGCGGCGCACGCGATGCTTTGGGCCGAGGAGGTCGCCCGGCTCCCTGGGCGCCACACCTGGACCAGCCAGAGCGAGGACGAGGAGCTGTTCGGCTGAGGAGCCCGGCCCGACGCCGCACCGGGGGTGTGCGGCCTCCCCGCCCCTGAAAAAGTAGTTCCCTGAAATGAAAAGTAGTCCACTGCGGCGCTTTGGGTGCTAATATCCTGAGTGTGCAATGGAGCACGCGGCCAGGGATGGCCGAGCAACGAGGAGCCCGACATGACCACGACCACGACCATCATCAGCGACATGACCTTCCTCCGCACCTGGAAGGAGGGCGACGTCAAATCCGCGACCAGCCGCCTCGCCACGAGCCTGGCCCTGCTGGAGGCCGAGGTGGCCTGGGCCAGCGCCGACCTGGAGGCCGGGCGCGACTACGCCGGAGCCTGCCTCGTCGGTCGGGTCCAGGGGGTCGAGGCCGACCGCGCCTCCCTGGCGGTCGCCCGCGCCGAGCTTCGCACGGTCCTGTTCGCCATCGAGCGCATCGAGGAGTCCTCCAAGTGAGCGCGCAGCAGCAGAAGCCCACCAAGGTCGCCCGAGGCCCCGTGAAGCCGGCGTGGTCTGGCTGGGAGTGTCAGGAGTGCGGGCACCGCTTCCGCACCGTGCGCGCGGCCGAGCGGGCCTCCATGGACGGCTGCCCGAAGTGCGGAGGGGTGGACGTGGACCTGTCCGCGACGGCCCCGCTCTGGTGGACGCTGTGAGCGGGTCGCACGGCATCGCGGCCGGCGCCCTCTGCACCGACGACGGCGGTGGCACCTGCACCGTCTGCGGGGTCGCCATGACGCTGTGCGACTCCTGCGGCCGCGTCGGCTACCACTGCACCTCGTGCAGGTACAACGACGAGGGCCCCACCGTCCTCGCCCGCGCCGGCTTGAGCCTGGGCGAGGAGGACTGGTCGCCGACGGCCTGGCAGGTGCGCCTCGCCAGCGGCAAGGTCGCCTACGACATCAGCGACCGGGAGTCGGCGGATCTCGCGGAGGCCCTCAACCGCTGGGGCGTGACCTGGACCGCCATCGAGACGGCGGGGGACTGGTAGGAGGGGGCGGCCGCCCCCTCTGCTGCTCGCGCGCCGGGCAGCAGAGGAGACGGCCGGCAGCTTCGCCAGGCCGCACACCGGGCCATGGATGGCCCACAGAGGAGACGAACATGGTCGACCTTCACACCGCGCGCAACATCCTGGGGCGCCGCATCGAGCAGGGCCGGTCTGAGCAGACCGCCGTCATCCGGCGGATGCTCGACCAGCAGCCGGCCGACATGATGGTGCAGCGCCGCAGCCTCCGCTTCGGCGCGGAGGGCGGGCGCCTGACCACCAACGTCGATGGGGCGCCGCGCCTCCACCGCCACGCGCTGGCCCAGCTCGCCAGCGATAGCGGCATCATCACCCCCACCACCGTCACCAAGGCGGCCGAGGTGGGCCCGGTGGCCACCGAGGCCCTGGTCGGCTTCCTCAACCGCGTGTTCGGGGAGGCCCTCCCCGAACAGCGCCGCCTGGTCCGCAGCGTGGACGGCGAGGTCCGCGGCTACCTGAGCGACCGCTACCGGCGCATCGACTCGGCGCCCATCCTGGAGGCGTTCATCAGCGGGGCCCAGGCGCGCGGCGCCGTGCCCATCACCGGCCGCGCGAGCGACATCCGCTGGGGGTTCACCTGGGCCCGCTCGGAGCTGCTGGAGGTCAACGGGGAGGCCCTCATCATCGGCCTCCGCATCAGCAACTCGGACTTCGGGGCCGGGGCGCTGGATCTGCGCGGCTTCGTGGAGCGGCTCATCTGCGCCAACGGGATGACGACCGAGTCCGCGCTGCGCCAGGTCCACCTCGGCCGGCGCCTGAGCGACGACATCGCCTGGAGCGACCGCACCATGCAGCTCGACACCGAGGCGCACGCCAGCGCGGTCGGGGACGCCGTGCACCACCTGCTGGACGACCAGCGGATCGCACAGCAGCTCGCCACCATCGAGGACGCCGCGCAGGACGAGATCGACGGCGAGCGCGAGGTCAAGCGCCTGGTCGCCGGCCAGAAGCTCGGGCGGGAGGAGGGGGCGGCCGTGCGCGAGATCTACCGCTCGGCCGACGTCTCCAAGGTCCCGGCGGGCAACACCCGCTGGCGCCTGGCGAACGCCATCAGCCTGCTGGCCGGGCAGGCCCCCGACGCGGACAAGCGCGGGGACCTCGAGCAGCTCGCCGGCAACGTGCTCCAGGGTGCCACCCAGGCGACGGCCCGATGACCACCAGGGTCGTGCTCGTCGGGCGCAACGGCGTGGCGCGCGCCTGGTCCCGGCTGACGTTCGACGCCTGCCGGGCACTTAGCGAGGCGCGGCGAGCAGGGCTCGACGGCGACCTCCGCGGGCACGTTCAGCTCGCGCTGGCGGACGAGGCCTGGGCCTCCATCCCCGAGCTGGCGTCGGCGGCGGCGACCTTCCTTCACCTCCTCCTCCGCGAGGTCGAGGTGGAGCGCGACAAGCGCGCCGCCGCCCTCGCCGAGCCCTGATGTTCAACGGCTGCACCGCGGGCAGCAGCGCCACCCCAGGGCGCACAACCTGGGTCCCGCCTGGGGGGGCGTGCCCCAGGCCCGGCCGTGCCCGTGGGGCGGCTGGTGCTCCTCGCCTGGACGTGGAGGTGACCAGGGGCGGCCCGCTGCCAGAGTGCGGGGACCGACCGGTGGCGGGACCACCGTGGTGCGGGGATCCCCGGTGGGCCCGCACGAGCGCCAGCCGGGGGTCGGACGCAGGGCGTCTGCGCGAGCGGGTGGGAGGCCCGCTACTTCCCCACCGTAGTGCTCTGGTGATATTGTGGCCACGCCGGGTGGATCCCCGGCAGAGGAGGAGGACTCGATGACCGAGAGCAACAACCCGGACGGCTGGAGGGTGACCGCGTCGCCCACCGGCCCACTGCCGCCCAGTACCATCCGGCCCCACGAGACGTTCGTCCTGCTGGCGTCCTCGGTGGAGGACGGCCCGGTCCCGGTGGACGTCGTGATCTGCCGCAACAGCTCGCTGGCGAACGCCATCGTCGGCGAGTACTACCCAGACCACCCCACGCGCATCGTGCGGCGCCGCCTCAGCGTCCTGGGCGTGAGCTGCTACGTGTGGGTGCTCATCGTCTACCAGCAGCGGGCGGTGGTGCCATGACGATCCTGGCGAGCGTCCCGATGGAGCGGGCCGTCCCCATCACGTTCGTCTTGAAGGACGACCACCTCCGCTACGCCATCACGGGCCCAGGCAGCCGGCCTGGGTTGGCGATGTGCGAGCGCGTGAACCTGCTCCGGGGCTCGCGCCGCGCCGCGTGGGTCGGGGACAGGCTGGAACTGGTCAGGACCGGCGAGACTAGGGAGATCAGCGAGGATGCGTGGGTGGTCTACCAGGGGCCGTCGAGGTGCGCCGAGGACTGCCTCGTGGCATCCGCGTCGTGCGTGCTGCCCGGCGGGCACCTCGGCCACCACTTCGGCTTCGCCGTCGCGCCCGGCGGCGGCTGGGTCGGTCTGCTCTGGAGGTTCGAGACGTGAACCCCAACACCAAGCCCGGCCGCATCATGTTCGGCATCCTGACCGACTCCATGGTCGAGCTGGTGGGCCCCACGCTGCGCGACTACCTGCGGCCCCTGACGTTCGCCTCCCTGCACACCAGGCTGGTCGATGCCGCCGCGGAGGGCCCGCAAGCGGTCTGCGACGAGCTGGCCGCGTTCGCCGCCGACGCCCAGCGTGAGTGGGGCAGGTGGGCGAGCCACGCGCTCGGCGCGCTCGGCGTCGTGGACGCCGAGCTGGAGGGCCTCGCCCTGGGGCTGTTCGGGGCGCCCGCGCTGACGCCAGTCCTCATGCCAGACGGCCAGGAGGACCGGCGCTCCGAGCAGCGCCGCATAGGGCAGGCAGCCGGGGCACGCCTGGCCGCCGAGGACTGGTGGCGCTCGTGAGTCTCGACAGGCGCCGCGCCGAGTGCGTCACGGGCACCGACATCGGCCGCATCCTGGGCCTGTGCCCAGCGTCGTGGGGCGGGCCCGATCAGGTGCTGGCCGAGAAGATCGGGCTGCGCCACCAGCTTGACGAGGAGCCCGGCGAGCTGGGGGTCGGGTCGGCAGCAGAGGAGTGGATCGCCGCGAGGTGGTCCCTGGAGACCGGCCACACCATCCGGCCGGCCGGCTTCGAGCTGCACCCCAGCGTCGCGCACGTCGGCGGGACGCCCGACTTCCGCGTGGTGTCTGGCCCGCTGCTCGTCCGCGGCGCGGTCGTGGAGGTGAAGACGAACCTCCGGGGCGTCCGCGTCCTGCCTCCAGACGGGACCATCGCTACCTCCGAGTCGCTACCCGGCCGGCGCCACAACCTCGCGCAGGTGCTCTGGTACGCGGGGATGGACGAGGACCTCGTGAACGCCGAGCCGCGCTACTGCGGCGCGCTGGTGGTCGCGAGCTACCCGGCAGCCATCGCGAAGTGGTGGCCCAGCATGGACGCCCGCGAGCGTGAGGTGGTGGCCCGGCTGGTGGGCCGCCTAAGCGTGCTGCGCTGGTATCCGGTGCCGCATGACCCAGGCGCCATCGCGTGGCTGTACGCGCGCGGCCTGGAGTGGTGGGCGCGCTACATCGACGGCGCGGCTGCCGCGACGAGCGACCAGGCGTGCGACACCTCACCGCACGTCGCCCGCACCACTACCGTCAGGTAGTGGCGCCCAGCGTCTGGCCCGAGCAGCTCCACGGCCGGCGCATCCACCCTGCACGCGTCTCGCTCGCACACCCACGGCCAGGTGCGCTCGTGGCAACTGGAGCCGCGGCAGACGTGCGCCACGATGCGCGTCCTGTCGGCCGGGAGGTGCCAGTTGCTCGCGAGGCTGAACCGCATGCGCGTCCAGGCGCGCACGGCCGGCGGCAGCGGGGAGGCGCCCACCCGCATCTCGGCGATGCCGTACTCGCCGACGAGGTCCCAGGGGCGGTCGGCATGGGCTGCCTGGGACACCTGAAGCGGGGCGAACCTCTCGCCTGCCCGCGCCTCCAGCACGTCGAGCACGGCCTGGGCTCGCGACACCTCGGCAGATAGGGCCTGGACGGCTTGAGCCGGCCGGGATGGTTCGGCAGCCCTGGGGCACCCGCACGCAGCCATCACGGCCGCACACGTCACCAGGGCCGCCCTCCCGGTCATCATGGCGGGGCGCCCTCGAGCGGGGGAAACGAGCGCCAGCAGTCCGAGCGGGTGCCGCCGGTCGTCACGCACTCCAGGCGGTTGATGGACCTCGCGAGCTGGGCGGTAGCCGCCACGAGCCTCCCGAGGTCTGCTGGGGGAGGGTGGGCCACGAGCTCCAGCGCCGTGACGCGCGCCCCGAGGGGCCCGCTTGCCCCGAACGCCTCGGGCGCCAGGCGCACGCCTGCGAGGTAGGCTCCAGCCAGGAGCGCCACGATCAGGACTGCGGCGCGCGGCCAGTTCAGGGCGCCCTTCCCGAACACGACCTCCAGCAGCTTCGCCAGGAGTCCTGCCTTTCGCTCCAGCCCGTCCTGGGGCTCGTCGGGCTTAGGAGTGCGGGCTGGCATGGGCAAGTGCTCCAGGGTCGTTCTCGCCCTGAGCGTACCTGGGCGCGGACTACCCGTCCACGAGGAGGAGCCTGTCAGTCGGGTGCCAGTCGCCGACGGCGCCGGGCTCGCACCTGCCGGCGAGGACCAGCCCCAGCGTTTTCCACGGGAAGTGGGGCCCAGGGTCGAGCTTGGTCGCGCGGACCTCGCAGTGGCCGAGCCACCTCGCCACGTCTCCGAGGGCCGGCAGCTCGTGCGCGAGGCGCCTGGCAACGGCCAGGAAGGCGGCCACCTGGGCCACCCGATACGGCTCCCACCCTTCGACGCGCTGGTGGTCGGGCGTGGACCGCTCCCACACCCCACCACGGTCACGCAGGGCAACAGGGCTCTCGTGCGGTGCTGGGCCTGCGTACGTCCCGCCGTAGGCGTCTACCCAGCGACCGGTGCCGCGGCTCAGGTTGCCGACGTTCTCGAGGTCGATGCCGATGGAGCGCATGTTGACGTCGCCCCTCCCGTCAGCAGTCCTGCTGCCGCCGGCGTGCCACGTCCTCCACTCCAGGGGCGCCCCCTGGATGACCTCGCCGGCCCTGGTCACGGCGAAGTGGGTTGAGGACTCCCGCGACGACCCGCCCAGCCACCTGCGGATGCGAGCCGGGTCGTCGCCGTGCTGGTGCGCGCCGCTGTGCGGCGTCGCAGTCCAGTGGACCACGACCAGCTCGACGGGTCGGGTGCGAGGGTCCAGGTCGCCGTACGAGAACGGCGACGGGACGCGGTGGTCTGCAGGAACGAGCCATGTCTGCCTGGCCTGGGTCACGTCAGGTCCACCGGGCTCTCGTAGTAGAGGAGCCGCACGTCGGCCGTGAGGTCGTCGCCGGGGGTCAACCCGAAGCTCGTGTTGAGGACTCGGACGTGGATCTTCCCCGTGCCGTCCGAGTCCCAGGTGGGAACCGGCGCCCCCGAGTTGCTACCGCCGAACGAGGCGTAGCACCCAGCGGACCAGGCGCCGGGCGGGCCTCCGACGCCGAGCGGCTCCCCGGCGAACGCCGACCCCATGACCCACACCGGGGTCCCTGCTCGCGCCGCGTCGGGATAGACCCCGATGGCGACCGACGGGTTGGCGCCGGTCCCGCTCGCGCGCCGAGCGAACGCCTGGATGATGACGGCGTGGTCACCGCTGGCGAGGTCGATGGTGTAGTCGCCGTCGGCCGGGGAGCTGCCGTCGCCCAGGAGCGTGGCCGTGGTCCAGTTCTTCTGCGTGTTGTGGATCCCTGCCAGGACCCAGGCGCCGGCGGCGTCGGTCGCCCTCCACAACGTCCCCGGCGCGGTGTTCAGCATCGCGATGGAGCCGACCGGGGCGGCGAACACCGGGGCGGCGTCGACGGTGCAGATCCACTGCGAGCCGCAGACCAGATGAGTGAGAAGGGCCATGCGTGCGTGTCTCCCTAGTCGGCGACGAGGATGCCGTGGATGGATGCGTCGGCGCGGTTCCCCGCCGGGGCCAGCCCTGGGATGGCCGAAGCCTTGATGACGGCGCCTGCCGGGAATTTCAGGTAGTGGCTCCCCATCTCTGGGTTGCCCGTGTCGTTCGCCAAGTAGGCGTTGTCCTGGAAGTGGAAGATGCCGGGCGACAAGCTGCGGTCGTAGGCAAACACGTCCGCGCGCAGACGGACGTCCATGTCGGCGTTGAGCGCGTGGCACCCCCAATCGAGCAGGTAGAACGTGTGCCCGACGGGCACCTTGAAGCGGCACGACATCGAGCGGTTGCCGCCTGCCTTGATGTACTCGTAAGTATTGGCGACGGTCGGCGGCGCGGCGGTCCCGTCGCTGGTGATCGAGATGTCCCCGGCCGCGGTCCCGAACGCTGTCCCTAGCTCGGAGACCTCCATCCACTGGAAGTAGGCGTGTGCGCTCCCGATGGCGACCTTGGTCGTCCCGTTCATCGCGTACTCGTTCGACTGAAGCGCACCTCCGTCGATGGAGACCACGCGGACTTTCCGTGCCCCGGTGCCGGCTGGTCCGTCCTGCGCGCTGGACGAGTAGAGGTAGTACGGCGTGCCGATGGTGGGCACGTTCACGTCGGCCTGCGATACGTCCAGGTACTCGGCGATGTCCCCGTAGGCTGACGTGCTGCTCCACCCCGAGATGCGGCGGCCCATCACATAGACGTGGGTCGCCGAGCGCCCCATCACGGCGCCAAGGAACGCTGCCGCCCATTCTGGGTTGCTCATGCCCCCTCCGATCGGCTCCCAGACGCCGCCCCCCATCGAGAGCCAGATCCCGCCGTAGGACCCGAACAGCAGCGCGATGGACGAGATCGGTTCGTGGACCGCTGGCGCGTCGTTGGGATCGGCGTCCACGACCACGATGTGGCTGTCCCCTGCCGCCAGGCGGGTGAGGACAGCCACGGCTACGCCCCGAGCGCCAGGCGCCGCGCCTCTGCCGCCGCGCGCCGCGCCTCTGCCGCGTCTGCTGCTGAGTGGTCGCCGGTCTGGCGCTTGGAGTCACGCTCGGCGGCCTCTGCCGCCTCGGCCCTCGCCAGCGCATCGACCTTGCTGGCGCGCTCCACCGCGAGCGAGTCCACCGCGAGGGCCTCCAGCTCGGGCTCCGTGATGGGGCCGACCCCATCCACGGCACGCTCGGCGTTGAGGGCAGCGAGGGCCGCCGCGATGGGGTCGCGCTGAATGCGGCGGTCCTCTGCCTCCAGGGCGGCGAGTCGGACCATGCGGAGGATCACGTCAGGTGCGCTCACAGCGTCACCTCCCAGGGATAGCCCGCGCTGATGTCGAGAAGCTGCGACTGCAGGTAGACCTCGCCCATCCGGCTGGCCGCCGGGGGCGACTGCACCACCAGGCCCACCCACCCTGCACCTGCCGCAGCGGCGAAGCCCTGGTCCAGGCTGCACGGAGGCCCGTCGGCGGTCCCGACCCACCCCGAGAACAGGTCGGCGCCGTCCCGCTCCAGGTAGAGCGTGGACCCCATCGTCATGACCTGGCCGCCCGTCAGGTTGTTGGCAGCCGGGTTCAGGGTCCAGGCCCCGTTGATCGCGTTGTTGGCGGCGCCCGACCCCGTGATGGTGCGGCCGCGGACCTGGGACGCTGCCGTGGTCAGCGACCCGACCAGCTCCAGGACGCAGCCTCGAGCCTCGTCGCCGTTCGTCTGGCAGTACATCAGGCCGGCGATGTGCTGGCCCTGCGGCGCGTTCAGGGTGCCGTTGCCGCCGTAGGGCCAGCGCACCCCGATGCGGATCGCCATGCGGAACGCCCCTGCGGGCACGGCCTGCACGAGACCGTAGGTCACCGGGGCGCCGCCGCCGAGCTGGGCGGGGAGCCATAGGCGGCGCTCGCGGGTGGTGCCTGTCGCGGTTACCCCGCTCGCAGTCACCCCAGCCGGCGGCCCTGCCAGGGCCGCAGACAACTCCGTCCACGGGGTCGCCGTGACGACGTCGCTATCCTCCCGCAGACCTGGGAACCGGGTCGGCTGGTAGTCCACCCCGAGCACCGTGGTGGAGCCGCCGCCGTCAGCGCGCCGGCTCAGGGTGGCCGCCCAGGTCAGCGTTACGCCTGCGAGGCCCGTCACCTGCACGTCCAGGTCGTTGCCGGTCAGGACGATGGTCGCTGCGATGCCGACGTCGGTGCGGTCGAGGAACAGCGTGGAGACGCCTGCGGGGCCGAGCGCGGCGGCGCCGCCCTCGCGGTACACCTCCACCTCCAGCAGGAACACGGCCCGCTCCACGGCAGCGGCGTCGCGGCAGACCACTCGGGCCTCGACCAGCTCCACCGACTGAGTGGCGACCGTGCGGCTCCCTGCACCCCAGTCGATGGTATCGGGCACCGCGTCGTTGGTGACCACCCCTCCGCTGATGGTGCGCGACATCGTGCTGAACGAGGTGCTCATGCGTTGGGCCCGATGTACTCGGCGTAGAGCTCGACGTCCGTGCCCACTGGAGCCTGGATCGCCACACCCAGCGACGGGACGCCGTTTACCTCGCGCCGCATTTCCTCGCCCGGCCCCACGCGGCAGCGGTTCGTGGTCGCTGCCGCGCTCGCCCCGGTGAACTGGAGGTAAGCGTCGCCCGGCCCGAGGTTGCGGACCAGGTAGAACAGGGGCCGCAACCCAGCAGGGAGGACCGTGCCGGTATCCACCGTCTCGTTCATGAACGAGGCCGAGGTGAGCGGCACCCAGGCGCCGGTGCCGGCGTGGTCGAGGCGCCCGTAGTGGGTTGCGACGATGTGGGGCCGACCGTTGCTCATCATCCCGCTCCAGGCTGGCGAATCGTCCCCAGCCTACCGGGGCGCGCTCGCCGGGTCTACACCCACTCCCGCGCCGGGTCTGCCGCGGCCCCGAGCGTGTCGGCGGCGTCGGCCTGGAACGCATAGAGCCGCATCGGCGCGGGCTGGGTGTCGTAGAGCTGCGGTTCGATGTGGCCCAGGGTGCCCACGATGCCGTGCGGCGCGGCGAACGTGATGCGGCCGGGGTTCGGGTCGGCCAGGCCCTGGATGGAGGTGATCGTGTGGCCGGTGCGCCCAGCGTACCCCAGGCCGCCCTCGGGGATGTAGTAGACCGCCAGCGTGCCCCCGGTCGCCAAGAGGATCTCGCGGAGATACTCGCTGTCGCGCATCGTCGCCCCGGTGATCGGGTGGATGGCGTCGCCGTAGATGGTGGCGAGGGTGTCCAGCTCGGTGGCGCTCGGCGCCGCGCCGCTGTGCACGCAGGCCGGGGCCCACCCCGTCCCGTTGTTGAAGTGCAGGCGCCCCGCCAGTTGCCCCGTCTTCGCGCCGATGTCGATCTCGCGGGAGGTGATCCGCATCACCGCGCCGCCTGTGATGTAGTCCCCGCGCTCGTCCTCGATGTGCGAGCTAGTCACGGAGACCACGTCGCCGACGCTCAGGAGCAGCGCGCGGGAGGCGTCCACCGGCAGGGTCGCCACCCGCGTCGGGCTGCCGTACTGCGCGAGCACCTCACGGAACCACGGCCCGAAGCGGCCTGCTGCGCGGGTCGGGTCGGTGGCATCCAGCACGATCCCGCGCATCTTGAGGCTGAGGATCTCCCACCTACGCCCGAGGGCCTGATACGAGGGCTCGTCGCGCAGCTCGAGGTCCAGCCCGAACCGCTCGTCGTCTGGGTCCCAGTTCACGGCGACGTCGGCGCCGTTGATGACCTGGCCGTCCACGGCAGCGTGGAAGTGCCGGTCGCGCGCGTCGGCGTCGGAGAACGACTCCAGGGACTCCAGGGAGGTGGCGAGCCCCGTGCGGACCAGGGTCAGCTTACGCTGGCCGGTGGCGCGGTTGAGCCGCGTCACGATCTGCGCCCCCGATGCCTTCAGCAGGCCCTCGACCAGCTTGCGGAGGTCGACGTTGTCCCTGAAGTCCAGGTCCACTTCGTTCGCGTATGAGGGCAACGCAAAGGCACGGAACGAGTCCACGTCCACGTGGCTGGTGTCGAGGTCGAGGCCGAACGGGAGGACGTCCCAGACGCTGTTGAAGGTGTTGCCCTCGCCGGACAGGAGCAGTTTCAGGAGGACCTCGGAGATCCTGGCGTAGCTGAACCGGATTGACAGTTGCAGCTCGGCGCGGTCGTAGCCGGGCCAGTCCCCGTAGGGCCGAGCCTCGAAGCGGTTGGCTGGGCCGTCTACGTCCAGCTCCAGCGAGTAGCCCACCGGGTTCCCGGTCCACGGGTCGTTGCGCGCCGCCACCGCGATGACGCGGTGCCAGGTCGTGACCGGCTTGCCGGCCCCGACGCTGTAGGAGAAGGGCGCGTCGGCTGCGAACGTGACGCGCACGTCGAAGGGCGGGGTGCGTCCCCCGAAGTTGCCGTCCACCAGGACGTATCGCTCGCCCGTGGCCCAGAACGCCGAGGCGATGCGCCGCAGCGGGATGATGTCGTGCGCCTGGTCCCCGTCGCCGGGGCGCTTGGTGACCATCATCCAGTCGGGGTCGTTGTCGGGACCGCGGTGGAAGCCCTGGGCGTTGTCCTGCCCCTCCACCCGCCCGGCGCCGCGAGGGTAGAAGATCCACCCGAGCCCGGTGGTGCCAGGCGGGGCCCAATCGATCCCGTACCAGAGGTGCTGTAGGCGGTTGGCGTGCAGGATGACCGACAGCCTGCCGGGGTGCTTATTGCTGTTCGGCCGCACCTGAAGGGCAGGGCCGCCGGCGAACCGCTGGACCCGCTCGTGGAGGCTGAGGCGCGCCCAGCGCCCTGCAGCGCCCTTGTTCGTGGCGATGTTCCCCCAGGTCGCGAAGTCCACGAGGACGTCGCGCGGCCAGCGGACCACCTGCTGGGCTACCCCGAACGACGCCAGCACGTCGAAGGTGTGGGTCTCGGCCTGCGAGGTATTCCGCACGTCGTCGGCGACGGCGATCCCGATGGCGAACCCAAGCGGAAGAACCGTGAAGGCGGGCCCAGGCGGGATTGCGAGGTACGCGGCCGGGACCTGGGTCTGGTTCCCGTTGGGGAGCCTGATCTGCCCCGAGCGGGGGTGTGGGAGCCCGGTGACGGGGTCGGCTGGCAAGGTGATGTCGAAGACGTCGGCGTGCGAGTCCTCGCCACCTGCCGCACCGAGCGGACCAGCCCCGGAGGCGTAGACGGCGACCGCCCCAGGCGCGGCCGCCGCCGAGATGATGCCGCGGTAGCCCTCGCCTTCCCGCCACCCCAGCGTGACCGGGATGCGGGTGTGCGCGCTCTCCTCGAACATGTGGTAGCCGGGGACGAGGTGCTGGACCAGCGCATCGCCGCCGACCTTGCCCCGGATGGAGTGGGTGAGCGGGAGGACCACGAGCGAGATCGTGAGCCCGTCGGCCGACTTCTGCGGCGGCCCCTGGAGCTGACCGTGAACCACGTCGACCAGCCCCGACTCGTCCAGGGTTCCGTCGGGGAGTAGGTGGCACGCTCGGACGCGGGCAAACAGGCCGTCCAGGTTCACGCAGTGGCCGGTGATGTCGGCCTCCCACTCCCCGGCGACGTAGGCGTGGCGGGCGATCCGCGAGCCGTAGGTGCCGCGGGTGATGCCCTGGAACTCGACGTTGCCGACGCCGCCGATCGCGGCGTAGTCGATCGCCTCGGTCCCTACCCAGACGGTCCCGGCAGCCGGCCACCCGGCAGCAACCAGGTCGCGGTCGGTGGTGATGGGGTCGGGGGCGCCCACCTGCACGGGGAGCGTGGTGCGGAGCCGCGCCTGGTAGGGCGACCCCCGTGGGCCGATTCGGAGCAGGGCCGAGCGCGCTGCTGCCGTGGCGGCGATGGTGACGGTGACGGGCTCCTCGGCAGCGATGCCTCCGAGCGGGTCGCTGCGCTCGCTGGTGGGCCCGACGGCGAGGAGCCCCGGCCAGTCCACGAACGGCGGCGCGGCGGTCGGGGCGGCCGTGTCGGCGTGGAACCGCTGCGGCAAGCCGTAGACCTCGAGCACGTACCACGCGCTGGTGGTCTGGCGGCTCGCGAGTAGGGTGGCGACCGTCATGGCAGCTCGGGGGTCCAGGCCTCCCAGATGGAAATCGTGTAGAGGTCGACCAGGGTGGCCACGCCTTGCAGCTCCACGTCGAGGCCTCCGAACGTGGACAGCCGCAGCATCCTGGGCGCCGTCGAGAGGACGGCCGGGTTGATCTGCGGGTCAGTGGCCCACCCGCTGTGCGCCAGGTTGCCCGCCCTCCGCTTGCGCGCCCCCCCGAGCTCCTCGTCACCCTCAGGCGTCAGGTCGCCCTGAGCCAGGGACCAGGTGGCGCCGGCGTCCACCACGACCGCCCCGCTGGGGTTGTAGAGCGAGAACACGACCGACGGGGCGCCGGGCCCGGTGACGGGTTCCTTCGTCCTGTACGTGAAGGCGATCCACACGTAGTCGGCGCCGACGCGCGGGAACCAGAGCAGGGAGTGCGTGCGCGCCGCCGCCGGGCCGCCGTAGTAGAACGAGTCGTGGTCGGTCTGGGCGGTGGCCTGGTGACGGAACAGCCAGCCCTCGCACCAGTTGGCGTGCTCGGCGAGGCCGGCGAGCTGCCGGCCGGCGGTAGGGCGGGCGATGTGCGTGGTGTAGGGCCACGCGAGCGCCGCCGGTTGCTCCACCGCGTCGAGGCCGGGCATGTTCGTTGGGACGGGGACAGGCACGGCTCAGGCTCCGAAGACTGCGAACGACTCCACGAAGTCGCTGCCGGTGGCAGCGGCGGCGCCTGCCTGGGCCTCGACCATCGCCACGCGGAACGGGTCGCCGGGCGGGCCCTGGATGTCGGACTCGTCGCGCATCGTGCACACCCTGGGCGCCAGCGTGCCCACGTCGTTCCAGCCCCGGCCGGCGACCGCGCTCCGGTCGAACCTGAGCACCTGGGCGCCGGGGGGCCGGTCGGAGGGGTCCCAGAACTGCTCCTCACCGACCCCGCCCATGACGAGTTGGAAGGTGGCCGGGCTCACGTTCGCCGGGTCTCCGAGGTAGCAGTGGGCCTCCACGAACCGCAGCGGGCCGGGGCCGCCGGGGTTGATGATGCGCGGGGCGCGCCTGATGCGGGGCCCGAACGTGGCGAGGTCAGCCGCCGCGGGGAGGTCCTGCACGCTCGACCAGTTCCAGATCATCCGAGGGTACTGGAGCCGGATCGCGGTGGACCCGAACCCGCCGGGCCACGGCCACTCCTGGCGGTCGGTGTTCGACAGCCGGTAGGCGTTGCGCATCAGGTTGCGGCCGACGCGCGCACTCAGGACCGCGTCGTCGTTGAACTCGGAGTCGTCGGGCCAGTTGGGCGCTACGGTCGGGATGACGAGGTGCTGGACCATCACGGCGTGGACGACGTGCGCGTTCGCCGCGTCGCCCGAGGTGTACATCCGCACGACGTCGAAGTTCGTGTCTCCTGGCAGCACGGGCGCCCAGGCGCGGGTGATCTGGAGGTGCGGGATGGCGGCGCCGTCCGACCAGATCCACTGCCCTACGGTCCCGTTCGGAATCGCGATCTGCACCACGTTCCCGGTGCCGAGCGACTCGAACTCCACCAGGGAGCCGCTCCCCGCGTTGGAGGTGGCGCGCACCCCGACCCTCATCTGGATCCGCGTGCTGCCCCACTGCGGGATGGGCGCCAGCCAGCGGCAGCGGAACGTCCCTTCAGGCGCCGCGCCGCCGCTGCGGACGTTGATGTCCGAGAAGCGGCTGTCCTGCCACTCCTGGAGCACCGTCGGGGAGGTCCCGCCCCAGGCGTGCTCGTAGTTCTGTGCGCGGCCGAGGTTCCGCAAGGTGCGTGCAGGGATGCCGGTGTCGTTGCCGACGATGGGCGACCGCGCGACGAACTCGGCAGGGTCGGGGTTCGGGTAGGCGGCTGGGACGGTGATCGGCATTCAACGGCCCCCAGGGGCCAGCAGGCGGCTCGGGCGGGGCTCGCAGTGAGGGGCCGTCAGGCCCAGCCCTGCCGCCTGCTGGCTCGTGGAGGCCGTCGTCACGACCCGCTCGCGAGGTCCATCAGGATGGAGACCTCGCCCCGCGTGAGGAGGTCCCCGTCAGCATCCCAGCCCTGGGAGCTGCTGTCGTCGGCCGAGCGCCAGCCACGCAGGCGCCCGCGCCGCCCGTTCCACTCGCAGGTGGCGAGCTTCCCGTAGCTCGTGGTGCGGAGCTGGGGCGCCGTGCGCCTGGTGTCCCCCCACTGCTGATAAGCCGTCATCGGCGACGTGAGCGGGCACAGGCCCAGCCAGTCCAGCCAGTGCTCGCTCAGGTCGTTGGAGACACCCGTGGTCGGAGTCACATAGGGCCACCCGCCGGTGCTCGAGGGCCCTCCCACCCAGAACGTGATCTGCGCGGTGCCATGCTTGCTGTGCGTGTTCCCGATGGGCTGCCCGGTGCTCAGTCTGGCGGTCGCAGTGGTCTCCAGCCTGGAGCGCACGATGCGCTTGGCACCACGCTCCAGCACGATGAACCCGCGGGCCGGGTTGCGGGCGCGGAGCACGTCGGTGGTCCCGCCCACCATGGCGGCCCCAACCTCGGTCCCGTCGTAGCCCAGCCAGTCACGGAATGCGGTGTCGATCCAGACCGGGAGCGCGGCGCCTGAAGGCACCTGGGCGTAGACGTGGCCGAACTGGTCGATCCCCCACCGCATGTAAGTGGTGGGGTCGAGCGTGAAGCACCGGGCCTCCAGGTTGTCGTCCACGGCCGTCGCGTCGGCGTCGCCCTCGTTGTGCTCGCGCAGGAAGCCCGGCACCCCCTGCATGACCAGCCCATAGAGCGGGCTGGGCCAGGTGAACGCCGCCGATGCGCCGGGGGTGATGGTGATGCGGCAGTCCAGGTTGTCGAGCCCGATGGTGCCCCGGCGCCACTCGTTGTCGGCGACGAGGATCTGCTGGCCGCCCACCAGGGCCGAGGCCTGCCCGGCAAGGTCGATGCCCCACACGGCGTTGCCGGCGCCGGCGCCGACCGTGAACGGGTCGGCCGGCGCCCCTACGTTGGAGAGCCAGAAGCGGTCGTCGGAGTTGATCCCGACGTACCAGGTGCGCGTCCCCGTCTTGAGCGCGGCGAGCTGCCCGGTGGAGGCGCCCGAGGAGGAGCCGCCGTGGCGCGGGGTCTCCACCCCGCGCCCGTTCAACAGCTCCACCAGGTCAGCGAAGACGCGGGCCGGGGTGTTCGTGGAGACGAGGCTGATGTTGACGGCGCCGATCGAGAACAGGTCGCCGGTGAACATCGAGGTGTCCACGCCGCAGCCCAGGGCCAGCTTCGGGAAGGGCTCGTTACCAGGCATGGCGCCACACCAGGGTGACGGTGACGCCGTACCGACGCACCCGCCCGCGCACCCAGGAGACGATCACCCCAGCCACGAACCAGCGAGTGGTCCACACCAGCGGCACCGCGCGGAGGGTGAGGTCGTAGGTCGTCTTCGGCATCATGCGGCCCTCTCGACCACGACGCGGACGCCGCCGCGCCCGGTGGAGCCGGACTCCTCGACCACGGCCTGGTGGACCGCGGAGCGGCTGATACCGAACCGCACGACGATGGTGGTGGGCCCGCCCTCCCGGCGCGCAACGTCGGGCCGGGCCCCGAACCCACCCACCCCGCCGGTGCCGGCTGCGGCGCGCGAGGTGGACTCCCGCGCCGTGCCACCCAGGCCCCTGGCCGCGATGGCGGCGCCCGTCCCGACGATGGCGAGGGCCGCCGCGCCCTTGAGCGCGACGGCCGCACCGATGCCGGGCAGCAGGACGCCGGCGACCGGGGCGATGGCGGCGAGGTAGGCGGCCTGGCTGAATGCCTGGATGCTGATGGACTCCAGGACCGACGCCGCAGCGCGTCTCCACGTGCGTGAGAACGACTCGCCGTTGATGATGGCTGCTGCTAGCGACTCGCCGATTGCGTCGGACATACCGCGAAACATCGACCCTGCCGAGCGGGTGAAGATGGAGGTGGCGTCGGTCGCCTCCACCAGGGCGTCCACGTAGCCCGAGAGCTGCCCCACCCCTCCTGGGGTGTCGGAGTCGATACCCAGCGCGCTAAGGTCTGCGCCGGCGAACATGGCGGCGCCCTCCGCCTTGCCGCGCTCCACGTCGCGGTTGACTCCCCCACCAGCAAGCCGCACCTGCTGGAAGGCCGCCTTCGCACGGGACTCCCACGCCGACCACTGCGCGTCGGTCGCGTCCTGCCACGCCTTGTTCGCCGCGACGATGCGAGCCTCGTCGGCGGCCATCTGGTCGGCGAGGCGCTCCGTGGTGCGCTGCCGGTCGTCGGTGTCGATGCTGTCCCAGATCGCCTGCTGGGCCGTGACCCGCTCCTCGTTGAGCTTCGCCCAGGCCGCCTGGGCCCGCTTGGCGGCCTCCAGCCGGGCTTTCTCCTCGGCCTGGATGTCCAGGGCCCGCTGGCGCGCGACCCGCTTGCGGAAGGCGGTGTCGATGGCGTCGGCCCCGCCCGCGACTGTCGCGCCGGCTTCGCCGAACACCTCGCCCAGCGCGGCGAAGGGCGAGCGGTCGGTGGTGTCGCTGATGCGGTCGAGGCTGAACCTCATCGCTCGCAGCGCGTCGTTCAGCATGTTGACGGCGCCGGCGTTGGCGCGGAGCTGCTCGGTCTGCGCGATGCTGAACGCCGAGAACCGCCCCACCAGGTTCTCGGCCAGGAACGACTTCAGCCCGTCCTTGAAGTTAGCCCAGGCGGCGGCGACCTTGCCGACGGCGTCGCCCTGGGACTCCAGGATCGGCCCGGCGCGCCCCGCCACCTCGTTGACGAGTGCCTGGGTCTTCTGCTGCGCGGTGAGCTGGTCGACGGTCACTCCGAGCGTCTTCGCCAGCCGCTTGTTGAGCGCCTCGACGTCAACGATGATGCCGAGGTTGTCGAGCCACTGTTTCGACCCGCGCGCCACGCCGGTCACGACCGACTCCAGGGCGTAGGTCATGTCGAGGCCGAGGGACTGTGCCGCGCTCCTGGCGGCGGGGATGAGTCGCTCGAAGCCCTTCGACCCGATCCCCAGGGTGACGGCCATGTTGTGGAAGCGCCGCACCTGGGCGTCGCTGACGGCGCCCCCCAGGGCCGCCGACATGCGCTCCAAGGACGCAGCAGTCCCGCCCATCCGCTCGAAGGCGCGGGCGACGTCGTTGATGCGGGCGCCCTCGGAGACGAACTGGAACGCCTTGCCGAGCGCGTCGATCCCCTTCTTCGCCAGCTCGGCGCCCTGGTTCAGCGCGACAAGGCCGCCGCCGACCTTGCCCAGGCTCGCCTCGGCCTGCTGGGCCCCGGTGACCCGGACGTCGATGTCGGCGCGGGTGACGACGGGCACGAGCTACCCTCCCGCCCCGCGCTGCATATCGGCGGCCTGGTCGCTCATCTGCTGCGCACGCAGGGCCGCGCGCTCCACGAGCACGGTGTAGATGGCGTCGCCCATGGCGGGCGTGAGGTCGTCCAGCTCGGCGGGGCCAAGTCCCCCGCCCTCTGGCCCCACCGCGAGGGTGGCCCGCTGCCAGACCTCACCGACCCAGGGGGCGGCGGCGGCAGCGACGGGGCAGGCGCGGAACACGGTGCCGGCCCACCGGGGGTCGCCCCCGGTGATGTCCATCCCGTCCACCCGCGCGCGCCCTTCGCCGTCCACGGTCACTCCTGATGCGTGTCGGCCGTCGACCCGTCGGAAGGGGCCGCCGCAGTTGCCTCGTCGGGCTCGCAGCCCTGGGATGGCGTCGCACTGGTCGCAGGACCACCGGGAGGCGTACTCGTATCCCTCCCAGCAGGCCCACCGGAGCGCGCTTTTCCCGCGGCACTCAGGAGCGACAGCCGGGTGATGTGCCCGGCGATCTCCCCGATGGCGGCCGGCAGGGTGTCGGCGACGGCGTCCACCACCTCGGCGGGGTAGCGCCCCTGGGCGTCGGGCTGGTAGCCGTCCAGGTCGCCGCCCGTCATCCGCACTACCCCGTAGCGGACGAGGAGCACCTGGCGCCGGATGGTCCAGGCGAGCTGTCGCTGCCAGGCGTCGTGCTCCTCGTCGGTCAGGGCGTCGAGCGCGCGTGCAGCGGCCAGGTCTGCCGCCTCGTTGGCGGCCTCGTCGTCGGCGCCTGCCTCGTCTGCGGCGGCCCTCGCCTGCGCCGTCGCCTCGCCGAGGCGGTGGGCCACGCGCTGGCCGAGGTGGCTGATGCGCCCGGCCTCGCGCTCCACCCTGTCGATGGTGCGGCGGTCCAGGCTGCGGACGGTGACCAGCGTGGCGTCGGCCGGCACCACCAGGTCGTCGTCCAGCTCGCCCTCCCGGAGCTTGTCCAGGAGCTCCTCCTGGTGGGCGTTGGCGGCGGCGACGCTCGGGTCGCACGCCAGCGGCAGCGCGACGGGCTCGACCTCGGACCGGACTCGGAAGGGGAGGCCCATGTCAGACCACCGGCATCCCGAACTTCCAGGGGGCGCCGGCGGGGTCCACCCGGCTGTCGTCGCCGTCCCAATAGTCGCCCGTGAAGGTCGCCGTCTGGGTGATGCGGTCGCCGGTGTCGTCCAGCAGGCTGTCCTCGGTGAGGTGGGCGGCCTGGATGACGCCGCACCAGCCCGAGCCGGCCCGCCCGGGGCCGCACCCGATGAGGAGCTGGCGGCGCTCGCGGGTGGTCAGCATCGTGTCGAGCAGCGCCACGGGCGTCACGCGCAGGGTGGCGCGGGCGATGGACTGGACCACCTCCCACTCGCTGACCGCGAGCGGCCCGGCCCCGTGGGTTTCCACGCCGGCCAGGGTGTTCTCGATCTCGAAGGTCCAGTCGGCCGCCGCCTCGAGGGTGGTGCGGCTGAGCTGGAGCCCGACGCCGCCGGTGTAGGGCAGGGTGATGGGCCCGCTGACGCAGACCTCAGAGCCGAGCGCGTTGGCGACGGAAGCCCCCTCGTCGATGATCGGCTCGCCGGGCACGGTCGCGCCCTCGTCGCGGACGTTGGCGAAGTCGATCTCGTAGTCGGCCATCAGGTGGCGGCGCTCGCCGTCCGGCCGGAAGGTGACCTTCCGCACCCGGCCCCCGTAGGCGAACGTCTGGCGCGCCCCCAGCACCGGGTGAAGCCTGCGGAACCGCATCGAGATGGACCGGCCGAGCCCGGTGCCGAGCCCGGAGATGGCCGGGGCCCAGGTGTGGCACGGGTAGACGTTGCCGGCCGCGAGCGCGAGCGCCGGGGAGTGGATGATGTTGGCGGTGATCTCGGTCACGCACGAGAAGCGCCGCGCGCCAGCCACCTCGACGCCGATGATCTGGCCGAGCGTGTAGTCCCCCACCACGGTGGGCGTGAACTCGTTGGCGCCGACCGCGCCCGCCACGGGGTCCACGTCGTCGTTCGGGGTGTAGCCCGCGAAGCCGCTGTTGTTCAGCAGGCCGACCGGGTGGGGCGTCCCGCCGACGTTGTACTGCGTGTACTGCCCGGCCGTCACCAGCCCCCGCATGGGAACGGTGATGGTGATGGACCCGGTACGACGCGGCAGCGGGGCGCCGGCCGACCAGATCGTGTCGGGCTCGTCGGGGCGCATGTAGGGCCCGGCGCGCTGGGAGTCGAGCGGCAGGCGCGGGGTGGACCCGATGGTCAGCGACCCGCGGCGCACCTCCATGGCGCGGTAGGTGTTCAGCGAGGAGTCGGGGATCCCGCTGGCGTCCAGGGAACCGAAGTTCCCGCCCGGCTCCTGAGCGACGGCGACCTCGCCGATTGCCTGTCCCGCTGCCATGTTCCTGCCTCCGCTCCTGGCCCTAGAAGTACTCGACGGTGAACGGTAGCACGCCGACGAGCGCGAGTGGCTGGCCCTCGTCGCTGACCAGGACGTCCACCGCCCACGGGCGGCCCGCCTGGAAGTACAGGTTGTCGATGTCGGTGCCGGCCCAATTGGTCGGATTGCGGAGCCACGCCGTCATCGTGCGCGCGTCCTGCGCGGCCATCCTCCGCAGCAGTTCCTCGTCACCGACGCAGAGCGGGTACAGGACCCGCACGGCCCACTCCTCCGACCAGAGCGGGCTGGCGATGGCGAGGATCAGGTCCTCGCGGGCGCCAGCATCCGTCACGATGTCGAACGCCCGCAGGTGGCCGCTCCCGAGCTGGGCCAGGGACTCGAGGCGCGGCACCCCTCCAGTCGCGTCTGCGAGCGAGACGAAAGTCACGGTCGGGTCTACCTCAGGCACCAGCGCGCGAAGCTGGGAAGTGATCGTGTCGCGGATGGCGGCTGTCACTTCGCGACCTTCACGAACCGGCCTCGACTGTCGCGCTGGCGACCGGCCGTGGTGCTGGTGGACTTGGCGCCGGCGCCCTTCGCCACGAGCGCCGTCAGGATGCGCGCGACCACGGTCTGGGCGTAGGCGGCGTCAGCAGGGGACAGGCCGAGCCACGGCCGCAGATCGTCCACGAACGACCCGTAGGTGGCGGGGTCTCCGGTCAGGCCGATCAGGAACCCGGTGGCCGTGGGCCGCTTGAGCCGCAGCGAGCGCCGCATCGCGCCGGTCCAGGTCAGGTCGACCCGGCCACTCCTCCCTGACGCCACCCGCTTGGCGAGGTAGCGCGTGGAGTACGGCGCATGCGGCTGGTCTGCGGTCGAGAGGCCCTGGTCGAAGGCTCGACGGGTGATCTTAGCCACGAGGGCGGCCCCGAGCTGGAGGCTCGACGCACGGTCCCACACGCGCGTGAGCAGCCCTGGCCCGCTAATCCTGACTGTCACCCCCACCTGCGGGCCCTCCGCTCGGGCATCGTGAATTTCTCCGAAGAAAATCTCACCGCTCGTCCCCGACCCGCCGCACCTCCCACTCCTCGGTGACGGCGTTGCTGGGCGCCTGGAAGTCCGCGTCGCCCGAGAACAGCCCGATGACCATCGACGGCACCTGGGACGCCACGTCCACCTCGCCCGCGTCGGGCACCCCATCGCCGTCGCAGTCGATCCACGGTACCGAGCGCATCACCTCCTCGTAGAGCGCCCAGGCACGAGCCCGGAAGTCGTCGCGGGGCTCGGCCAGTCCTGCCCCTACGGCGACGTGCCCGCCGAGGACGATGGAGGCGGCGAGCATGGCGTGGACCTCCTGGAAGGCCAGCCCCATGACGGCGTCCTCGCCCTCCACGCACCCGAGCGAGTGGAGGTCGCCCCGCAGGCGGCGCACCAGGAGCGTCTCGGCAAGGCGGATCTGAGGCTGCCAGGAGGACTGCCGCCGCGGGACGCTCGACCCCATGCCCGGCAGCCAGGACAGGAGGAGGTCGTCGGTCAGGCCGGTGTCGAAGGGCTGGCGCACCGCATGGGCCAGCCCGCGCAGGTGGCGCCGCACGAGCCCGGCAGCGCCAGACGGCTCGTCATAGGTGACCACCCACGGGATAGCCCGCTCGGCCGCAGCCACCCAGGCCGCCAGGATGGTCGCCTGCCAGGTCTGCCAGGTCAGGCGGGCGACCGCGCCGATGACGGCTGCGCTGGGGAGGGCATCGGCGAGCACGGCCGTGGTGTCGCTCGTGAACCGCTGGACTTTGACCGGGCCAGCCCAGCCCTGGCCGAGGTCGAGCCAGGCCACTCCGCCGCGGTCACCCACCGCCCCGACGCTGCCCGCCCCACCTCCCGCGCCCACGGTCAGGGTACGGCGGTCGGCCCCAACCGCGGAGACGGTGACGGTGGCGCGGAGGACGGTCATCGCGGGAGCCTGGGCCCCGGCGTCGAAGCCGATGGACAGCGTGGGCGTGGTCCCGTTGGCGACGGGAGCAGGGAGCCACCACGAGGCCAGGTTGTTCTCGCCGACCACCCACTTCGTTTCGCTCATCGCTTCCCCCGTCGGCCCGGGTCGCCGGCTGCGGCGTTGGCGGCCGCCACGTTGCCAGCCGTCCCCAGCGTAGCACCGAACGCCGAGACGTCGTCGCGATGGACTGCGCTCCAGACGTGGCGGCAGTTGTACCCGCCGCCGAAGTGGATGGGCCCGCCCACGCCCCCGATCTGCCCGTTGTTCAGGCTCGCCACCTGCTCGAGGGTGAACACGAGCCCCACCAACTCCCCGCAGAAGGGCCGCAGGAGGGCATCGGTCGGGCCGCCGTAGTAGCGGAGCAGCTCCGAGCCCGTCGGGTCCACCTCCAGCGCCACCTCCTCGGCGACGAACCGGTCGAACTCGGCGATGGAGGTCCGCGCCTCGGTCAGCGCCTGGGCGCGCGTGATGCCCAGCTCGACCTCGATGGTGGCGGCCAGGTCATCCAGGGTGCCGCCCAGGGCCTGGCGGTGCAGTTCGGATAGGATGCGCTCGGCAGTCGGCCTCGCCACCTTGCCGTCCCAGAACGTCTCCTCAGTGCGGCCCAGGTGCGCTGCAATGGCAGACCGGACCGCCTGGGTGTCCAGTGCAGCGTCGGCGTCATCGAGCGCCCCTGACGCCTCCAGGGAGGCTGCTGCGGCCTGTGCTACGGCTGCGTGTCGGGCGAACCATCCCTGCCGGGCGTCGTCCATCCCGAGGTCGTCCAGGATGTCGAGCACGTCCTGGAGGTTGTGGCGTAGGAGCTGGGCCCGCGTGGCGTCGCCGACCTTGCCGCTGGGCCCAGCCTGCACGAGCCTCCCCAGCTCGTCGCCGACGCGGTCGGCGAGCTTGACCAGCTCCCCGTCGAGCCATGCGGTCGCCGTGTCGCTGACCTTGACGCGGGCGTCGAGGACGTCTGCCAGGGACTCGGCCGCAGGCCCGGCGCGCATCGTGGCGGGCCGGGCCATCCCGTCAAGCCTCGGTGCGTGCCTTGCGGTTGCGGGGAGGGCGCTTCGCGGGAGTGGGCGGGGTGGCGTCCACGATGGACTGGAGGTGCGCGACCTCCCGCTTCAGCTTCGCCACCTCGGCGCGCAGAAGCTCCACCTCGGTGAACGTCGGGGCGGGCTCGCCATCCAGTGGGATCAGCTTGACCCCGTCGCCGTCCCCGCGCCGTGCATACGAGGCACGCAGCGCGGCAACGGTCTCGTCGCCGAGGTGGACCACCTCCCCGGCGCGCCCGGTGTGGGCGGCGCCGGGGCCGTGGCCGATGATCTCGCGCGGGTTGTCTGGCTCGAATCGGTAGGCTCGCACGTTGCCCCTCCAGGCGCGGCCGGGCTGGCGGTTACGCCAGGACGTTGGAGATCCGGAGCCCTCGGTTGAGGTTGATCACGGTGTCGCCGCGGTGGTACTCGGCCCACACGTGGCGCGCGGTGAGGTCCAGGGTGTCGTACATGCCCCCGACCCACCCCATCGAGCTGAACGACACCGCCGCCGCCGGCTCGACGCGCACCCTGGACTTGCCGACCGTGACCGCGTTCGGGCCGGGCAGCAGCCCGATCCAGACGGTGTCGGTCCACTGGTCCGCCTGGGCCGTCGCCACGCCCTTGACGGCGGTCTCGTGGCGCATGGCGCCGACGTGGATGCGGAGCGACCCGTTGCCGACGCTCTGGGCGAGGACCGCCAGGATGGCCGAGGTCGGCATCACCCGGTCACCGCCACCGGAGACGCCGAGGGTGGCATCGCCCACGTAGCCGCGCAGCTCGAGGTTGCGCCCGCACGCCCGAACGACGTCGTACGGGATGATCATGTCGGACGGGTCCACCCCGTTGCTGGTCCCGCGCACGATGTCGTGGGCGAGGTGCCAGTCCACCGCCGGGGTCGCCCCCGCGACGTTGACCTGGAGGCCCGAGCCGCCGGGGATGGCGGCCTGGGCGACGGTGGTCCAGGCCGGGGCGCCCGACATGAAAAACTGCGCGACGCGGTCCTCCCGCTTCAGTCGGAGGGAGCGGCCGACGCGCCGCACCATCCGCTCCTCCTCGTCGCCGGGGAACTGGCTGTCCTCGATGTCCTCCATCGGGATGGCGTCGGAGAGGCAGCGGATGTCGCAGGTGTAGGTGGTGGTCGTGCGGATGTGGCTGGTGATCGGCTTCCGCTCGGCGCCGGGCGCGCGGAGGTCGTCGGCGTCGGGCGACCCCATCAGGTTGCGGTCGTTCTCGATCAGCAGCGTCCCGGTCCGCCCCACGGTGGAGACGTCCACGGGGGGCAGGACCTCGTCCTGGATGAGTAGCGAGAGGTCCTGCACGGCCTCGAACAGGACCGAGGACAGGATCTCGTTGACGGGGTGCTTCTGTGCGTAGGACTCGGCCATGGTCGTTGCTCCTTACGCGCCGGCCAGGATGTGGCCGGTGACGAAGACCCGGATGGAGATCCCGGCGGCGCCGGGGTTCGCCGGGAGCAGCTCGGGCTCCCAGATGGCCACCTGCACGTTGCCGGCGCCCGCCACGAACGGGATGAGGCGCCCCGTGGCGTCGCACATGAGGGCCATGTGCGTCCCCTTCGTGAGCGCGGCGCCGGTCAGGGCCTCGCTGGGCCCGCCCGAGATCACGTCCACGGTCCCCAGGGCCGGAACGGCGCGCTGGACGATGCCGGCGAAGGGGCCGGTGGCGCCGGCGGTCTGGATGATGCGCCCGGCGGCGTCGAACTGCGTCGCCAGGTACTCGGTCAGAGCACCGGCGGCGGCGACGATGAGGGTGCGAGTGCGGGGAATCATCGGGCGCCCCTCCGTCCGGGCATGGTCGCCTCGGAGCACAGCCGCACCCACTCGGCGGGCTGGGTGGCCTTGAACTGCTGGAGCTCGACCGAGAACGAGGTGCCGTTTTCCTTGGCGAGCGCGTGGAGGTGGCCGGTGAGGGCCGCCATGTCGGCGTGCTGGGACGACTCGGGCGGGGTGGCCGCGCCCTGGAGGCCCCGCGGGACCGCCGCGCCGTCGGGGAGGCCCTCGACCAGCTTGCGGGCGGCCGCGTTGCCGAACGCCTCGCCGGCCTCGGCGCGCATGGCCGCGCTGATGGCGCCGCGCGCCTGGTGCCGGTCGAGCCACTCGTTGCAAGCCTTCGCCTGCGCCTCGGCCTTGAGGGCCTCGACGGCGCCCGACAGCTCGGTGAGGGTGGCCGCGGTCGCGGTCGCCCGCGCCTCGGCCTCGCTCGCCCGCGCCTCGGCCTCCGCGGCGGCGGCTCGCAGGCGGTCCATTTCGGCCTGCTGCTCGGGGGTCATCGTCACCACCTCCACGCCCGTGGCGTTGAACTGTCCTGCCTCCGCACCGTAGCTGACGTCGGCATTGCCCGTCGAGGAGATTTCCAGGGGCGCTGGAACGGAGGGCACCTCATCGACCCCGCCGACCACCTCCTCGGGGGTCAGGATGGCGTCGACCATGCCCCGCGCCAGCGCCTCGCTGGCGAGGAAGGTGGCGCCCTCCCCGACTGCGACCGCGGCGCCGTCTGGTGCCCAGCCGCGGGCCGTGGCGATGTCGCCGAGCATGATTCCGGCCATCTCGTCCACGAGGGCCTGGGTCTGCGCGGCCCCGTCCTCGGTGTCGGCGCGGGCTGCCTTCCGCCGCGTGGCAGAGGACACGAACACGCGGCGCCGATCGTCGTCATCGAGGAGGACCCCGATGAGGACACCGACGGAGCCGATGGGGGCCTCGGCCAGCGCCGTGACCCGGTCGGCAGCGGTAGAGAGCCAGTACGCCGCCGACAGGCAGTGACCCACGGCCCGAGCCTCGGTCGGCTTGGCGCATCGGGCGAGCTGGGCCCGCGCCACCCTCACTCCCTGCACCTCACCGCCCGGCGAGTTGACCTCCAGGCGGATGTCGGCGACCTGGGGGTCTGCCTCGGCCGCCACCAGGGCGGCGCGGATCTCCTCGTAGGACACCCCGCCCCAGAAGCTCGGCCGCGCCGTCAGAGGGCCGCACACGTCGATGACGGCGGTCTGGCCCTCGAGCCTGTACGGGAGGCCCTCGTCGCGCTCCACCTCCACCTCGAGGTCGAGGTAGTACGCCAGCGCCCCGCGCTCCATGGCCCACTGCCGCCCGGCCCACCACGGCTTGCTCATCCCTCGCCTCCCTCGTCCAGCGGCAACTTCTGCTGGCCACCACCACGCGCCTGGTCGAACAGCGATGCACCGCTGACCCTGCTCGGCCTGCCGGTGCGCCGGGAGTCTGGCGGCCGGGCCGATGTCGAGTCCAGCTCGGCCATCCCCAGGCCCCGCCGCAGCTTCCGCTCGTCGGCATCCTGCCACGTCACGAGCCCGGCAGACTGGAGGCCCGGCAGGGTCGAGACTTGCTCGATGAAGTCGTCAACACGGATACCCTCGAACCAGATCCGTGGGTACTCGCGCGGCTTGAGCTGGTCGCCGAAGTTGAACTGGAGCATGCGGCCCACGGTGCCGGCGCCGGGGCGCCCCGGCCCGTTGATCTCCCCGTAGATCCACTCCAGGGTGTTGACCAGGGCGCGCTCGGCGGTCGTCTTCTGCACGTCGCCGAGGCTCCACGAGCCGCTGGAGCCCTGCGACCCGAGCTGGAGGAACTGAGCCATCCAGGCCGAGCTGATGGCCCACCAGTGGTGCTGCGCCTGAGCGATGAGGCCGCTCGGGTCGTGGTCTCCTCCGACCACTTCGATGTGGACCCCGACACCGCTCACGAGGTGACCCAGCTCGTGGGACGTGTACGCCTTGAGCTGGGCTGCGACGTTGGCGGCGAGGAGCTCGAAGTCGGCCTTCGTTGCGGCGGGGTGCGCCTGCCGCACCTCCATCTCGTTGATCTTCGCGTGCGGGGTGCCGATGCCCCACCGCTGCGCCCCGGCGGCCATCAGGCGATAGAGGAGGTCGAGGTCGGCGGCGTGCGGGTGGCAGACCCGGCCGATTCCGATCCCGCGCCAGTTGGCGCCGGTCCGCATGTGGGAGAGGTGCAGGATGCGGTTGGCGTCGATGACGCGGGCGCCCGATGACCAGCCGCCGACCGGGCGCTGGATGACCGCGACCAGCCGCTCGGCCTCGTCCGTCCTCCACTCGTTGATGGACTCGGGCTCGCGGTAGTGCCAGTCGGCCAGCCAGTCGCGCCCGTCGGCGGCGTACCACTCCTCCTCGTGCACCCCGAAGCCGTAGAACGGGGCCCAGAGGAAGTCGGCCAGGTACGCCTCGAACCCACGCTGCGCGCGGCCGCGGGATGCGAACGACCCCAGGCCGAACGCTTCCTCAAGGTAGTCCGCAGGCTCGCGGCTGCCGTCCTTCGCAGGCTCGACCGTGGTGGTGCCCGACAGCCAGGCCGACCGCGTAAACCACCAGGGCGCGAACATGGCCGGCGAGGAGCGGACGAAGTGGGCCAGGTCGCGGATGAGGAGTTGGTCGGCGAGACGCGCGTTGCGCTCGTACCCGTACACCCTCCCGCCCGCCCCCAGCGGCTTCCCGCTGTTCCCCTGGATGCCCACGGGGGGCCGCGCCGGGGTCTCCTGACGCTCGCGGGCTGCGTCGCCCGTCACCACGCCTGCGAACCATCCGAGGTCGTTGGGGCTGCCCATGCGGCCGACGGTAGCACGCCCAGGCGCGGCCCGTCACCGCAGGGCGCTACCGCTCGGCCTTGACCCTGCCGACCCAGGCCGGCGGCGCCACGTCGATCAGCCCAGCAGCGCCCCCGATGTCGAACGCCGGCAGCGTCCACAACAGGTATCGCACCAGGTAGCGGATGGCGTCTGCGACGTGCTGGGGCTGGCCTCTGCCTGGGTTCTGCGGGCGCCCCTTCTCAGGCCAGCGGTACGCCATGATCGTGTGCGCCGGGTTCCTGGCTGGTGGGGCCTGCGACCTCCACTCGTCCCATACCTCGCGGGGGACGACAAGCCGCCGGCCCCCGTCCGCGGTGCAGATGGCGCGCTGAACCCTGACGATTCCACCGCGGACGTCCTGCTTCGCCGCGTCGGTCTCGGCGATGGCGGCGAGGCCCAGACCCCAGCCTACCGGGCCTTCCACGGCTGCGCCGCCGGGGGGCGGGTAGGCGACCGCGTCCACGTCACTCCACCCCGAGTGGAGGTTGCGGGCCAGCCCTGCAGGGTCCACCACCACCCCGTCGAGCCAGATACGAGGCCCAGGCGCCAGGTGCGCCAGGTGCCTGGGCCATGCGACCTCCCGCATGTGCTCCAGCAGCTCGGGCGTCAGGCAGTCGTCGGGGCACTGGCTGCGGAACATCACGGACAGCGGGTCTACCCTCCCGGTGTCGGGGTTCAGGCGCTCGGTGTCCTGCACGTAGACCACCGCCGGCCAGCGATAGCCCCAGTCGATGCCCGCCAGGGTCGGGCGCGCCGGGTCGTACACCCAGCCGTCGAGGAGGTTGCCAGCAGGCCAGGACTCGGGCCGCCAGGACCCGTACGGGCGGTCAGCGACGGGCCAGGGGAGCCCGTGCATCAACGCGTCGACCTCTTCGGGGGTGCGGGTCGCGCGCTGCCGGTCGAACCAGCCGGGGTCGAGGTTGGCGGCGTTGTCCTCGCTTACCGGCCGCATCACCACCCCGCCGGCGTTGGCGATGGCGGTCGGCCACCACTCGACGGCGGACGGGCGGCCGTTGACGACGACGCCCGCGGGGTGCTCCACGCCGTTGACGTCGAGAGCGCTCGAGCGGGCGCGGTCGGATGCGTGCTTGAAGGGCGTGTCGTCCTCGAACTTCTGCGCCTCGTCGATGACGACCAGGTGCGCGTCGCGGCCCTCGAGCGGGTTTGCCCCCTCGTGGCGGGTGTTGCTCGCGTCCCGGTAGTACCGCAGCTTGACCTCGGAGCCGTTGGGGTGGGCGTACCGCTTCACCCCGGCCAGCCAGCGCCACGAGGGCCCGAGGACGGCGTCGAGGTTGGGGCGCGCGATGTCGCCCAGGTCGCCGTAGCTTTCCATCACGAAGATGATGGAGCACCCCGGCCGCGTCTCCCCGACCACCTTGCAGAGCATCGCCAGCGCCACGCTCTTGCCGCAGCCGATGCCCCCCCAGACGCCCACGAAGGGGTGCTCGAGGCACGTCAGCAGGAAGTCGCGCTGGAAGCGGTTGAGCCGGAGGGCCGAGACGTCGGCCACGGGCTAGCCCTCGACGGCGTGCGCCACGCGGGCGCGGATGATGTCGCAGTAGGCCGGCTCGCGCTCGATGCCGATGCAGGCGAAGCCCTCGCGCTCGCAGGCGACGAGCGTGGTGCCGCTGCCGGCGAACGGCTCAAGGACCACGCCGCCCGGCGGAGTCACAAGGCGGACCAGCCAGCGCATGAGGCGCACCGGCTTCACCGTGGCATGTGTGTTGGTCCGGGCAGACTCCGTGCGCCCGCCGTCGCGCAGGGCGTCGGCGCCCTGCGCGACGGCGGGCGCCAGCCCATCACACCCAGCGTCTCGCTCTGACCGAGCGGGCTTCGGGCATGCGTAAACGTTCGCCGGGAAACGACCTATCGGCGAAGCCACCATAGCCGGCGGCGGCGCGTCATCGTCTTGCGGCCCCGGCCACGACGCGTCGCCATACGCGATCCTGCACCCGTCGATGTTCAGCGCCCCGGTGCCGTGCGCAAGCACCGTCTCAACGACCGTGCCGATCAGCGGCTTGCGAGCCAGGATGGCGGGCTCCTGCGCTGGCTTCAGCCCGGTACCCCAGCCGTCCCACTGCTTGGCGTCGTCAGTGACAGGATCGCCCTTCGGCGTCCGGGTGTAATTCGGCCCTCCCATGCTTCCGTTGTTGCTCACGACAGGTCCAGCCTGGCCCCTAAGGTGTCCCTCGACTGCGTCCATGGCCTTCGCCACGTCGAGGCTCTTCGGAAAGCCGTTGTAGTAGAGCCATGAGATGGTGTCTCTGATCTCGAAGCCGGCATCCTCAAGCGCAACGGCGAGGCGGTGCACCGTGCGCGTGCCGCCAAAGGCGACAACGTGCCCGCCAGGCTTGAGCACGCGGAGCGCCTCGGCGGCGAACTCCGGCCCAGGCGGCAGCGCGTCCCACGCCTTGCCCATGAAGCCGATGCCGTAGGGCGGGTCGGTCACAATGGCGTCGATGCTGCCGTCCGCGATCGTCCGCATGACCTCGACGCAGTCGCCGCAGGTCAGCGCGTGGCGCCCCAGCGGCACCACCTCGCCGGGCTGCGTGACGGGCTCGGCGGGTGGCGGGGGGACGTCATCGTCGCCGGGGCGGTCGTCGTGCGGAGCGGGTGGCGCGGGGGGCTCTGCGAGGGTCAGCGAGAGGGATGCCTCGTCGAAGCCGAGGGCCAGCGGCGCGAAGTCGGTCACGAGGTCGCCCAGCTCCACGCGCAGCGCCGGCGCGTTCCACCCGCCCCGGTCGTACGTGGCGTTGTCGGCGAGGGCGTAGGCGCGGGCCTCGCGCGCGGAGCCGGCGAACGGCACCGCAGCGATGGTGGTCCACCCGAGGCGGCGCGCAGCGAGGAGGGTGCCGTTGCCCGCGATGACCACGCGGTCGGCGGGCCGGTATACCACCGGCTTCTGCTGCCCGTGGCGCTCGAGGGACGCTGCGACGGCGGCGACGGACGCCTCGGGGTGGGTGCGGAGGTTGGCGGGGTCGAGCTCGAGCGTGGCGACGTCGACGAGGAGCCCGTGGAGGGCGGTGGCCACGTGCGGCGCGGCGGGTGGGCGGCGCTTGCTCATTGGCGGCAGATGTTGCTCTCGACGTAGCCCCAGCCGACGAAGCACAGGCCGTCCACGCAGGCCCCGCCGGGCCCGTACGCGCAGCAGACGCCCGTCACGTCGCCCACCGTGCAGATGTACTCAGGCGCCGCGTCCACCGGAGCGGACGCGGCGTCCGCGACCGCCGAGTCCGCCTCAGCGTCGGGGCCGGGCGCGTCGCAGTCCTCACCGCACCCGACTGCGAGCAGGGCGAGGAGGACGGCGGTGGCGCCGGTGGTCATGGTTCCTCCCGTGGCGCCACGAGCTGCTCGAGCAGGGTCTTGAGGCCCGCGTCCGCCGCCTGGAGCCCGTGGTTCACGCTCAGCTCGGCCTTCGGGCTGTAGCGCCCACTCCCGCTGTGCCTCATCCTCAGGTTCGCCTCCGCCGCTCTCCAGTCGCCTGCGGCGGCGGCTTGGTGGATGGTGTTGAGGTCGCGGAGGTCCCGCGCCGCCTCCGCGCGCGTAACCGCGTCGTGCAATTCGACATACGGCTGGTCGGCCGCATCGACGGCAGGGCCCGCCCCGCTGCCCGAGACCGGCTCGCCGTCGTCCCCCACCTGGTCATCCACCCTCGGCGCTGCCGCGCCTCTGGCGAGCCACCCGAGCAGCGTGGCGCGGTGAACGCCGGCGTGGCCGGCGGTGGTGGCGCGGTCTGCCCCGAGCGAGACTGCCTCCACGATGCGCGCCTGGCGCTCGGGGTTCAGCAGCAGCGGGCGGCCGGGCCCCCGGCGGGCCCGCGTCACAGCTTCACCTGGAGCGGCAGGGCTCGGGCTGCGGCGGCCTCGGCCTGGGCCGCCATCACCTCGCCGACGTGCTGGCGGGCGACCGCCAGGGCGGCCTCGCTCAGGGCGAGCTGGACGTGGGCCAGCGTGATGGGGTGGGCGGCCTCGGGCTGGACGTGGACTGCGCCGGACGGATCCACGACCACGACCACGGCCACCAGGGCGGCCTCGACCTCGGCCTGGGCCCGGAGGTGGTTCGCTGCGCTTTGGAGGAGCGCGCCGAGCGGGGCGCCCTTGCCAGAGCTGATCGGGGTCCGGCCATCGGGCCCGACGAGTCTCGCTGCCATCTGTGCATTCTCCCGGCGGGCGCGCGCCGCCTTCCTGGCCAGGGTGCGCCTCGCGTTCACGGTGCGTGCTCGGGGAGGGTCCACCCGACGCCGGGCGTGTGGACCGCCTCGACCGGGGAGTGGTCTGCCTGGGTGTCGTCCTCGATGACCGCGAGGACGACCCACGTGGACACCAGCACGTAGCCCACCCCGTCGTCCTCGGTGCGGAACCGCTTCTCGCCGTCCACCGTCTGGCCGCCGTAGCGGTTGATGATGACCCGGTCGCCAACTGCCAGCGGGATGGGCTGCACTTTCTTGACCGGCCGCCAGCCGCTCCCGACGGCGACCACGGTGCCGCTCGTGGAGCTGCTCCGCTTGGTGTCGGGGAGGATGAGGCCGCCCCGGCTGGTCTCCTCCGGTGGGTCCAGCCGGATGAGGACGTTGTCGCCGATGGGGCGCAGGTGTTCGGGGTTCATGGTTCGGCCTGGCTCCAGGCTGGGTCGGCGTCGGTCGGGTAGGCGAGGTCGTGCAACTCCCGCAGGCGCCGCCGGAACGCGGCCGAGGCAGCACGAGAGAATCCTGGCCCGCCTGGGGCCTGCAGGCGCCCCAGGAGCGTCTCGGCGTAGCTCAGGCAGTGGCCCAGCCTTTTCGCGTCCTCGCAGCAGGTTGTCTGCGGGCGGCCTGGCTTCGATGGGGCCGGGATGGGGCGGCCGGTGACGGCGCAACTGCGGGGGTGGTCTGCCATAGCAGGCACAGCCTAACCGGGGTTGCGCTCACCCGCAACCGGCCACGGCAGCCAGTAGTCTGCGCGGCGGATCTTCGCCATCCGGCCGTCTGGGTGGTGCCAGACGATGCCCTCGATGGGGTTGGCGGCCAGGTAGTCGCGCAGCCTGTCGAACTCCCGCGGCGCGCCGTCGAGGGCCTCGAGGCCGTGCGCGAAGAACCTGTGGTCGGACAGCCCCTCGTGGTTGGCGTTGATCCGCGGCCCGCACAGCTCATACGTGCCATCCGGCAGCGCATACGGGAACCGGCTGAACGCGTCGTCCCGCGCCGCGAGGTGCCAGACGTCGGCGGGGTTGTCAGCCGAGACGGCGACCCAATGTGGCCAGTGCCCGGTTGCCGGGTCCGGCGCTGGCGTGCACGGGATGGCGCCCGGCGGCGGCGTCTTCCCGCGCTTCGCGTCGTACCGCTTGTACAGCACCCCGGCGAGGACCATGCACGCGGTGCCGTCCCGCTTGCGGGTGGCGCGTCCCTCGCTGAAGACGACCCACTCGCACCCCGGCGTGATGGTGTTGAGCAGCACCGGGCGCCGACGGTCCGTGAAGTCGCGCTCGAACAGGCACGGGATTTTCCTCATTGCGCTACTCCCCCGTCCCCCACCTGCCCCCTCGGGCAACCTCGGCGACCCAGAGCGCGTCGGCCTCGTTGTCGTCGGCCACCTCGCCCCACCTCGTCACGGCTGCGGCCTTGACGGCCGGCTTGGCGGCGTTGCCTTTGCCGGTCGCGGTGCGCTTGATGGTGGCGACTGGCACGCCCTCGTAGGGCACCTCCACCTCCTCGCACAGGCCGGTGACGGCGGCGACGATGCCGCCATAGACGTGGGCGGCATCCACCCCGAGGTGGGCCCGCACCTCCTCGTAGGCGACCTCCACCGGAGGGTATGCCTCGAGCAGCTCGCGCAGGTAGCGGCGCACCCGCAGGTAGCGCATCCCGCCGCCCTCGTGGCGGCGCGGTCGGAGGTCCCAGACCCCGGACGCCACGCGCTCGCCGTCCTCCTCGCGCAGGACAGCCCAGCCGCACGCGGTGCCGGGGTCGATGCCGATGATGTAGTTCGTTCCAGTCACCCCGCCTCCAGTGGCCCGCTCGGGCCCCCGCGTGGTCGCAAGAGTTTCACGGGGGCCCGACGGACTCGGCCGACCGGACCTGGAGACCGGCGCCGAGTCCGTCGGGCGTGTAGAAGTGTGCCCGGCCCATCGTGGCCGAGAGGTCCTCGACGGGCCGGCGCAACGTCTCCACCGCATCCAGCGCGGCGTCCCAGCAGGCCCAGGTGACGGCGGCGTGCTGGGCTGCCAGGCTGTCGGCGAGGTCGCGCAGGTCGCCGGCAGTGGAGCACGCTGGGGTCATCATCGCCCGGCGCACCATCTCGGCTTGCCGGCCCTCGGAGACTCCCATGCGGTGCCCGAGCGCCACCCCGGCTGCCACCCCGAGCGCCGCCGCGACGACCAGCCAGTCACGGCTCATCGCAGACCTCCTCCAGCCAGGCGCCCAGGCCGCCGTTCACGGGCGGGATCTCGCCCGCCAGCAGCAGGGAGGCAGGGTCGCCGAGCGAGCGCCCCTCCGCGCCGTCCCCGCGCCACCACATGAACCCAGCGGGGTGGGCGTGGTGGCCGAGGTGCCCGGCTCGCCGGCGGCACGTTCGGCCGTGCGGGTGAGGGGCGCCGCACCCGGCGGCGCCGGGGTTCGCCGGGAGCAGCTCGAGCTGATGGCCCACCAGTGGTGCTGCGCCTGAGCGGCATGGCTGGGTCACAGCATCGACCCCAGCAAGGGGCCGTGGACGGGATCCACGGCCGGCGGCGCGACCCCCGTGGTGGTCGCCACAAGGGCCCAGGTGGCGCCGAGGGCGGTGAGCTGCTCGTCCAGCAGGGTCCACCCCTCGCACAGCAACGCGACCGCCTCGCGGCTGTACGGCGCCTCCCACTCGTAGATCCCGATCCACTGCGAGGGCGGGTGCTCGTACCGCTCGGCCTTGAGCACTTCCCGCGCCGCCGCCAGCGTGAGGTGGAAGGGCCCGGTCGCGTCCTCGGGCTTGGTGGAGCCGCCTGGGGTGATGAGAGCGACCGACCAGATACGCCTCGTGCCGGCCATCACGCCACCGCCTTTCGCCGGGTCGGCGCCACCAGGTCGGGCTGGGACGGCTCCATGGTCACGGCGACCTCGCTGGCGTGGAGGTCATCGAGCTGGGACGCCGTCAGCGGGACATCGCGCAGCGTCGCCTCCAGCACGATGTGGAGCAGGACGTCGGCGTGTACCAGCTCCACCACGGGGCGGCCCGTGAGGCTCAGCGCCTGCGACAGCAGCGGCGGCGCGTCGGGCTGGCGGCGCCCCTCGTCGGGCACCGCGTGGAGCGTCACCAGGTAGTTCCCCGCCATCCGCTTGTCGCGGAGGGTGTAGACCGCCCGCAGCCCGTCATCGAGCGGGGCGAGCTTCGCCAGCTCGGGGATGGCGGACGCCAGCGCCAGCCAGAGGTCGTCGGGCTTGCCGGCGGCAGACACCCCCAGGCACAGCGACAGGCCCAGGCGCAGCCGCAGCGGTTTATTGCCGCCCGCCTTGCCCGTCTTGACGCTCGTCACCATGCCGACGTGGTTCGTGCACTTCAACATCTCGGCCCCTCCAAGTCGGGCACGGGCGGCGGGCCAGCGCGTCTGCGCCACGACGCGGCTGTGCACCATGCACGCCTCGCCGCCGGGGACCTCGCCGCCCGTGCTCATCGTTCTCGCCTATCCGGTCCATCGACCAGCACGCAGTCGCAGGCCCCCCGGAGGCGGCTGTAAGCGCGCTCGCCGAGCCTGCCTTTCAGGTCCAGCGGATCGTCCTCCCCGAGCAGCGCGCGTTGCGGCCTCGGGTCCAGGTTCGTCGTCATCACGCAGGGGCGGCCATCTTCGAACCTCGCCCCCACCGTCCTGTCGAACACCTCCCGGCGAAACTCCGTGTCACGCTGGCCCCCGTACTCGTCAACGACCAGCAGATCCACGGCCCGCAGCCGCGCCGACACCTCACGAGGCAACGACTTCTCGGCCGACATCGCCTCGCAGAAATCCGGCCAGTCCAGCCACGCGACAGTGGCGGCGTGCCGCAGGGCCGCCAGGATGGCGACCCAGCCTGCCAGGGTGGACTTGCCAGTCCCCGGAGGCCCGTAGAGGAGCACCCCGCGTCGGGGCGGCCACTTCGCCCGCCCCACCAGCGCCTCGATGGCGGCCCTGATGGTCGCTGAGTCCGAGTAGCCGTCCCATGCGAAGTCGCCTCCACGGCCCTTGAACCTCGCAGGAATGCCAGCCTGCCGCAGCCTGTCGCGCCGCAGCAGCATCGGCCCGCAGTGGCACGGCACGCTGACCACGTGCCTGTAGCCCAGGGTGGGGTGGTCCCGCTCTGCCAGGCGGCGCCCGTCGTCGCTCCCGTGGCAGTACCCGCACGGGGCCCACCCGTCGGGCGGGCGCGCCGCCAGCGTGCCTCCGCTGTCCTCCAGCCGAAAGGCCCGCTCGTCCCACTCGTCGGGGACGACAGGCGGGGCGGTCGGGCCCCACGACCCGCTTGCCTGTAGCTCCTCCAGCCACGCCTCCAGCTCGGCCTGGAGGGCGGCGGCGGCGGCCTTGAGCGGGGTCACTCTGGCCCGTCCTCGGCCCTGGCCCCAATATGCGGCGGCCCCTGCGAGCGCCAGGTAGCCGTCGGGCGCGCGACCATGCAATCCACCAGCACGTCGATGGCAGCCAGCCGCAGCTCGACCACCACGCTGTCCCGGCCGATGTGAGCCGTCGCCCGCTTGAGGGCCTCGGCCATCAGGTCGGGCTCCACCCACGCACCGGGCGTCACGGAGGCATCGGCCAGTGCCCGCAGGATGTCGTGATCGCTGGCGTTGAGCCAGGCGGGCGCCGGCGGCGGCGCCGAGATGATGCTGGCCAGCCTGGAGAGCACCGGGACCCTCGCCTCGGCCAGCCAGTCGATGACGTGCCCGATCACTGCCCACCCCTCCCGTATCGCTGCGCCATGGGGCCGCCCGAGGGCGACCGCTGCTCGACGGAGTCCGCGCGCCACCAGTCCAGCAGGCCGGCGAAGTGGGTGGGTCTGCACCAGGTCTCCAGGCGCCTGACCATGCGGCGCTCGCGCCACCAGGGAGCCCGCTGCACGGCGTCGAGGACGGCGGCGAAGTCGGCCTCGCTGTACCCTTCACCGAGGCGAGCGCGGATGGCGCCAGTACGCCGCCGCCCGACCGCGGTCGTCGCCTTCGCCTCCACTCCCACCAAGCCGCAGGCGGCCACCCACGCCGCGAAGCACCGGCCCACCGTGTCGTCGGGAGCCGGCGGCGGCGGCGCCGCATCGCCCTCGAGCACGCCGGCAGACACCAGCGCGGACAACGCCGCAGCCGAGGTCGCCTTCGTGGGGCGACCGCCCCCGGCGACCTCCTCTGCCCATCGCTTCAAGTCGTCCATGGATCTCCTCCGGCCATCCCTGGCCAGCCAGCGCCCCTGCAGAATCAGGGGCCTTTTCCTTCTAGCAAAACCCAGGGGACAATGGAACTGCCTTCTAGGCCACCCCACCCCCATCCCACCCCCCTA
>Ga0224496_10000237_pt1 | contig 40075 bp, 61 predicted proteins | sample SF_Jul11_sed_USG_2_FD_168127 | JGI IMG/M metagenome (GOLD analysis project Ga0224496, IMG submission 168127) | Sediment microbial communities from San Francisco Bay, California, United States - SF_Jul11_sed_USGS_8_1 | ecosystem: Environmental > Aquatic > Marine > Sediment | place: USA...
CAGAGGACGCAGCGCAGGACGCAGCATGGGACGCAGCATGGGCCGCAGCATGGGCCGCAGCACTGGCCGCAGCAGAGGACGCAGCACGGGACGTAGCATGGAACGCAGCACGGGCCGCAGCGCGGGACGCAGCATGGGACGCAGAGGACGCAGAGGACGCAGCGCGGGCCGCAGCATGGGCCGCAGCACTGGCCGCAGCAGAGGACGCAGCACGGGACGTAGCATGGAACGCAGCACGGGCCGCAGCGCGGGACGCAGCACGGGCCGCAGCGCGGGACGCAGCACGGGCCGCAGCGCGGGACGCAGCATGGGACGCAGAGGACGCAGCGCGGGACGCAGAACGCGAATGGCAGGCTGCCCAGATTCGTATGTATTTGGAGGACTGACCGATGACCATGCACCAAACCCTTAACCTGGAACGCATCGCCGAGGATCAAAAACGCATTTTGCGTGAATCCATCGCGATCAACGCTCGTGCACAACGCGCAATCGACCGCGCTAACGCCCATATCGAACGACTACAACGCGGAAGGATCAAAAAGGGGTGAAAAATCAAAATAACAAACCATGTGAAGGATTACTTAATGCCCATTCCCATCAAACAGGCCCAAGGCGCTCTCAATCCGCGTCAATGGACACTTGCAACCAACCGCTTGCCCAAGTTCAACCAGCGTGCTCCGTCTAACCTGGCGGCGCGTCTTGTTCTTGTGAGTGGATATGGCTACACGAATGCCGGAGCCGTGCTCAACGTTCACCGGGCGAATGTGCGGCGGGCGGTCTTGCGAATTCTTACGGCGTGGGTGGAATCACGGAAATCTTGACGTCAACTCGTCCACCTTTTACAACCGGGCCACGAATCAGGCGCAGGTCATCAATCTGGCTATCGTCCACGTAGACCTTGGCCACCTGGAGAGCGTCGATCGTGGATTTCTCATAATTGGCAAGGTCGCATTTGGCGCGGGTCGGCGGGGAAAGCGTGAGGGTAACGGCAAGCCTGCCTGTAAGCCTTAACCCGCCGATCCGCATGATCTGACATTGGCGCAAGACCTCCGCCCGGAAGTCCTTGCCTTTTTTGCCCAGGAATATCCTCGGCTTGCCAGCAACAATCCCGTGCCGCCAGTAGTGATTGGTGGAGGGTGGCCACGGCAACCCGATATTGATTTCCATCATACCTCCCGCACTTCAATATTTCCGCACGAGTGGCACTTGTAGGCCGGAACCAAGGCGGTACAATCCTCGGAAAGGTGCGGAATCTTGAATGACACTCCACCGCAGGGGCCATGGAAATGGGCGGTGGTATCCGGCATCTGGTCATAAAGCGATTGAACCTCCGCGCTCATGCTGACCAGTTCCTCCGGATCGGGTTCCAGGATCTGGGCGGAAACGCTCAACCTCTCCAGTATTTGCACCTTGTCCACTCCGAACGGGGGAGAAAGCAGCAAAACGCCCTCTTTCCCCTTGCTGGCGATAAATGTGATTTTCAGTGCGCCGTTGTCCAACTCTTCCAGCCGGACAGCCTCAATGTTATCCACAACATCATGTGTCAGCAGATTCAGTGTGTTATCCATTTATCCACACCCCCAGTAAAGTTGCTACTGTCAACGCCAGCACAGCATACCGAACCCATCGAACCGGCTTGCGTCCTTGGGAGCGGATGATCGGGAATCGAACCCCGCCCAAAGCAAGGGCGCGGGCAGCATCCTCTTGCTTTCTCGCGGCCAACTCCATCAACCGACGGCTCTGGCCACTCTCTCCCGCCCAAAACGAGATTTTCACATCCGGCTCCGTAAAAGCCCCTTTAAGCTCTTGCTCACCCATAACCTATACCTCCCATAGGGTTTTACCATCTTCGTCTCACACGAGCATTTTCCTCACCCGTCCATTGACCACCCTGCCGACAACCTTGCTAGTGGAGGGGTCATAGACGACAAGGCTGGGAATCCTCTCGGCTCCCTTGCATCCGTTCCGGCATGGCCCGGCGTAATGGGTGGCTCCGCGTTTCCCGTTCACTCGCACCGCCTGCAAAAGCATTAGGCCATTCCGGCAAGGGCAGTGAGCGGGATCGGCCTGCGCCATGTCGGCCACGGCGAAATTCAACTCCTCGCACGCCTCTTGCCCATCCTGGATCGCGATTACCAGCGCCGCATGCAAGGCCCCATTGGCCTTGTGCTGCACCATCGTCACCTCCTCGAACGGCTCATCAGGGTTTTGAGCGGGCATCGCCTGGCGCGGCGGGGTAAGGGCTTCCAGCACCTCGACGAATTGCTTCTGGATCGGCAGAAACCGGCATTCGTCCAGCAGGCGGGCAACGGCCTTGTGCCAAGTGTGGCCTGGATAGCCGCACAGTCTGCCGAAGAGGTCGGTAACGTGGTCTGCGGGGTATTCCCGCCCGAAATTGCGCTCAAGGCGCTTCAGGCCCTCCAGAAATTCCGGCTTCATCATTTCCCGCCTCCCAAAAATCGAGCATCCCGTTCGCTGGTGCCGCCAGCCTGCTGGCCCTTGATCGGGTACAGATCGGCCCAGGTATGCAGCGTGGACTGGTCAAGCACGCTTGCCGGATCGTGTCCAACCTGCCGAAGTGTGTCCAGTTTCTTTACCGCCATGCCCATCGCTCTCGGCGTGAGGGGTTTGCGGGATCGCTGCCGCATTTCGACCCACCCCTTCCAGGCTTCCTGTGGAACCCACTCAGGCAAAGCGAAGCGCATGCTTTTTTTTGACCTCGAAGAGGTTTTTTTTTCTTGAAAAGGAGATGGAGATGGAGAAGGAGAAGGGGCATTGCTGTCAGCATGCATTGAGCATTGCTCACCGCATTGCTGTCCGCAATGCTGGCAGCATGATGCGTTTTCCCTTTTCCAACGGGCACTTGCGGCAATTCTTGCTTGTGCTGAGCGTGTGCTGGCGTGCATGGCGTAGCCGTTGTGATGCGCCCAATCGTGAAGTGCCCAGGCGGTGCCCCATTGGTTCGAATGTGACGCTTCGAGAAAGCCTATTTTTTTATCAGTTACGGCAGCAAAAAACGCTCCCGGCTCACCATCCCATCCAGCCGCTTCCTCGATCTCGTCCGGCTCCATGTCGCGGAACACTCCATCCACCTTTTCACGGGCCGCGAACGCCATCAAGCGCAGGTGTGCGACCACACCCTCATAGCCAAGCGCCCGGCGCAGTCGCTTTGTCTTGGTGTGCTCGAAATAGTGGACGGAAACGCGGAAATCCGTGTTCATGGCTCAATGAGTTGGGTAATGGTCAAGACGCTCATACTCTCCTCCACGCCGCGTAGCTCACGGCAGGCACACCTCGATGGGGCTGGGCGATTCGTTCCAGTTCCTCGCGCGGCATCTCCACTAATGGCAGATCGGGCGGTTCCGGCAAAAAGTTTTCCCATCGGATGGGTTCACGCCGCTCTGGCGGACTGTTCTTGATTCGCTCACGGGTTCGGGCGCAACTGATTGCGCGGAGTTTTCCGGAGCAGACCGGTCCGCACGACTTTCGATGCCGAAAGTTGTCCTGGATTTCTCCTGGGCGCATCGTCAGTTCGCGCCCGCAGAATTCACATTGTCTGATTTTTGCCGATGCCATCTTCATCCTCCTTTGGGTCGGTTTTATTCAGGCCACAAAAGGGATTCCTTCTTGAGGCGACGCCCCCGCATGTGCTCTGTGGCCTTTTCCAGTCGCATGGCAAGATCAGAGGAAGGGCGACGCGACCTACCGGCAATGTTGTACAGGTAGCCCACTGTCGTTCCAGCGGCTTCCGCCACATCGCGGCGCTCATCCGGGGTAGTCACTTGAATCCATTTGCGCATATCCATAGATGGGAGACTACCCGAAGGAATTTTCACCGTCAAGCACAAACTTTTTGTGCATGGCGCATTGCATTCGGCGGAAAGATGATCTAAGCTTTGTCCGTGGTCAGCAGGTTCCCCCCATCCCTGCTGGTCGCAGCCCCCGGCTCGGTCTCAAACCGGTCCAGAGCCGGGGGCACCCTTGGGGGAAAGGAGGTGACTGGCGCTTACGTTGATTTGTATAAATCAACTTGGAATCCAGTCTGGGCTTGAAAACAGACAATTACATGGCTTTCGTTTTGGGTTCTGCGCACATCTGGTTGCCGCAGATGCAGAATCCAGGCCCCACCTCCGTTTCCTCCTTTCCGGGGGTGAGGGCCAAACTTTTGTTGAACCAAATTGAAGTGCGCCTCTTATCTGATTGAGGGCTGCCCACGCCAGCCGATGCGCACAGCGTGGATATTTTGCCTCCGTAGCTCAGATGGAAGAGCGGCTGCCTCGTAAGCAGCGGGTCGCGGGTTCGATTCCTGCCGGAGGCTCCATTAAGGAGGAACCATGAAAACACGACAATGCAGTGCAGAACATGCGCACGAAATCTGGCGACCGGTTACTGGGTGGGAGGGCATTTACGAGGTATCCGATCTAGGTCGCGTCAAATCCGTGCCCCGTTGGATAGTGAATACCTTGGGTGTCCGCCGGAGAGTCGGCGGTAACATCCTGCGGTCATTCGAGGCCGGTTCGGGAGGATTTGGCGTACATATGGTGGCAACCACGCTCGAACGACCACAACAGTACGCCGGGCTTGGCCAGCTTGTGCTGCGTGCGTTCGTTGGTCCTCCACCGACCGAGGACAGTGGAGCCTTCCACCTGAACGGGAACCAAAGTGATAATCGCCTGGAGAACCTGTACTGGAAGCGACGCCCGTTGATAAATTCGTGCCGGTCTCGCGGGCAGGGGCATGGGTGCTCGAAGCTGACCGAGGACAAGGTGAAAATGATTCGCACTTTCGTGCCAACGCGGCCCGGAGAATTGGCGGATTTGGCAAAGCGGCTCGGAATCCATCCCGGAACGCTTTACAACATCCGCTATGGAAGAAACTGGGGGCATGTAACATGATCTATCCCGCATGTCACGTAGACCACGACTACGAGCGGCGCAAGGGTAGCGCCAAGTGTCTGGTCTGCAACCAGCGTCTTTTGCCAAAGACAGGAAACTCCGGCTATGGGTCAGATGGAGTCTACAACGAGGATTTGACATGGAGGAAAGGGGAGACATGAAAATCGACACAAGAGCGATAACTCTGGCCCTGTTTGGCGTAATCGTCGCGGGCTTCGTCCTGATGGGCGCTGGCCTGATGATGATGGACGTCGGCCAGGAGAACTATTTCACCCTCTACGTTGCTCCCATTGGGGCGTTCGCCATGATGGTGGCGGCTGCCGCGTGGGCGCTGGTGTGGCATGGGGGGGGCAATTGATGAACCTGGAAAACCTGAAGGCGCAATCCGAAGCCGTACTGACCGTCTGCATCGGCGCCGCTATTCTCATCATCAGCATCGCCACAGCGCATTGGCTGTGGACGCATTAAAGGAAAAACCAATATGGCTGGTGAAGTGACCCCCGGCATCTATCCCGGCATTCCCGCCGAGCAGTACCACAGCGGACCCGGTACGTCACGTTCCCAATTGGAACTTGTCCGGCAATCCCCAGCGGTGTATTGGGACAGGGTGCTCAACCCCGACAAGCCGGAGGAAAAGGAAACCGACGCCATGCGCTTCGGCAGCTTGTTCCATTCGGCCACGTTGGAACCGGACACTTTGGCAGACTTCTACCGCGTGGCCCCTCAGGTGGACCGCCGCACCAAGGATGGAAAGGCGGCATGGGCGGACTTTGAGCGTGAATGCGAAGAAAACGGACTCACCGTCGTGTCCCAGGACGACCTTGATATGGCCAGGGCTATGGCCACGGCGGTGCGGAATCACCCTCGTGCATCCCGCATGTTGGCCGGTGGCGCACCGGAACAAACGATTTACTGGACCGATTCGGAGACGGGGCTTCTTTGCCGTGCTCGTCCAGATTATCTCGGGGAGCAAGCGCAGTTGTGCATCCCTGACCTAAAGAGCACAAATAGCGCCCATCCGTCTGCATTCGCCCGTTCCGTGGTCAATTTCGGCTACCACCGGCAGGAGGCGTTCTATGCCGGCGGGGTCGAGGCCGTGACCGGAGATGCGTTGCCGATGGTATTTTTGGCGGTGGAGAAGGCGCGACCATTCCAAGTGGCTCTCTACACGCTGCCGGAGGATTTTGTAGAAAAGGGCCGCCAGCAGATACGCGCCGCCCTGCGCAGATTGGCCGATTGCAAGAAAAAGGATGAGTGGCCGGGTTATCCGGAAGTGATTACCGAACTGACGATGCCCGGATGGGCGTACATGGAGGACTGACCAATGACAAACGCATCAACTACCATTTCTGCCGATCTACAGACGGCGCTCACCGAACGTGGCATTGAGCCGCACGCATGGTCTGCCCTGCAAAATCTGTATCCGGGTGCCCAGCCCGAATCCATGTTGATGGTCGTGGACTACTGCAAGGCCCGCAAGTTGGATCCACTCAAGAAGCCGGTTCACATCGTTCCCATGTACGTGGAGGACAAAAAGACCGGTGCCAAGGGCATGCGCGACGTGGTAATGCCCGGCATCTACGAATACCGGACCACGGCCTTCCGCACGGGGGATTACGCGGGACAGGATGAACCCGTGTTCGGTCCCTCCGTTGAATTTCAGGGGATCACCGTGCCCGAATGGTGCAGGATCACGGTGTACCGCATCATCCAGGGGGAAAAATGCGCATTCTCCAACACCGCCTTTTACCGCGAGGAATACGCGACAAGAGGCCGCAATGACGATCATCCGAATGCCATGTGGGCCAAGCGGTGTCATGGCCAACTCGCCAAGGTTGCCGAGGCTGGGGCGTTGCGCAAGGCGTTCCCGAACGAATTGGGCGGGGACATGACCGCAGAGGAAATGACCGGGAAGATCATTGACGTGACCGGCGAGTCTTACGCCGACGATCAGAAGCCCTCCGCAGCCGCGAAATTAAACGCGGCCCTGGATTCCGGGCGGGCCAATGAAGCCACCGAACCGCAAGACCCCGGCATTACCGTGGAGGATCTCATAAGCGATGCCGAGATGTCCATTGCCATGGCGGAGACGTCGGACGATATCAAAAAGATCGGAGAGCGCATCAAGACGTTCCCGAAAGAGGCGCGAGATGCGCTGCGTAGCGCATGGAAAAAGCGGCAGGAAACCATTGCGGCGGGGGGGAAAGAATGACCACCGAACTTGAACAACTGGCCGAGAAGGAAAAATATTACAAAGTGCTGGCGGCGAATGGTGCCGCCCCCTTCGGTCAAGGGATTTGGCACCTGCCACGGGGGGACAAGCCCGGAAAGTGGATGCCTTCTGTCAAGGGAAGGCTGAAGCCGTGCGAGAACGGCTACCACGTGGTCACCCGTGACGGGCTGATTGATTGGCTGGGACCGGAGTTGTACGAGGTAGAGGTAAGCGGCGAGGGGGTACCCAAGGATGAGCACGTACTGGTGGTGCGGAGGACCCGGTTGATTCGGCGGCTACCGGAATGGAACGAGATCACCGCCCGGCTGTTTGCCGCCGACTGCGCCGAGCGGGTCCTGCCGGTTTTTGAGAAAAGCAATCCGGGGGACGACCGTCCGCGAAAAGCCATTGAGGCGGCACGCGCTTTCGCACAGGGAGAAATCAGCGAAGAAGATTTGGCCGCCGCCAGGGACGCCGCCAGGGACGCCGCCTGGGCCGCCGCCAGGGAGGCCGCCAGGGACGCCGCCAAGGTCGCCGCCTGGGAGGCCGCCTGGGCCGCCGCCAGGGCCGCCGCCTGGGAGGCCGCCTGGGACGCCGCCTGGGACGCCGCCAGGGCCGCCGCCTGGGACGCCGCCTGGGACGCCACCTGGGCCGCCGCCTGGGCCGCCGCCTGGGACGCCGCCTGGGACGCCACCAGGGCCGCCGCCTGGGACGCCACCAGGGCCGCCACCAGGGACGCCGCCTGGGACGCCACCAGGGCCGCCACCAGGGACGCCGCCTGGGACGCCGAGCGGCAATGGCAGACGCAACGCCTGTTGTCCTGTTTGGAGGGCGGCTGATGGCCGAGAAGGAACCCTATCGCAAGATCCACCCGCGCATCCACGCGGATGCCGCGTTCCGGGCGCTGCTGGATGGGTGGAAAACGATGACGCGCAGGCCGGTGAAGCCGCAGCCAACAGGCGATTGGAAAATTCAGTGCTTGTATCTCGATACGCATGAGACCGCTGTTTGCCTGGTCCTCAAATTCAAGGGGGCGGGGTGATGCGATACGCCACCGTTTGTTCCGGTATTGAGGCCCCCTCAATGGCCTGGCGCCAGCTTGGCTGGGAACCGGTGTTTTTTTCCGAGATCGAACCATTCCCTTGCGGGGTGCTCGCCCATCATTACCCGGACGTGCCCAATCTGGGCGACATGACGCAGATCGACGGGAGCGCGTGGCGGGGGAAGATCGACCTGCTGGCCGGGGGGACTCCATGCCAGTCGTTTTCCGTGGCCGGGCTGCGCCAGTCACTGGATGACGCGCGTGGCAACCTCACCCTCAAATTTGTAGAGATCTACCATGCAACAGAAGCTGTTTGGGGTCTGTGGGAAAACGTCCCCGGCGTCCTCTCCACCCGTGACAACGCATTCGGCTGTTTCCTGGCGGGCCTTGTCGGAGCGGACATCCCCCTCGTCAGTCCACTTGAACGCGGACGGTGGCCGGGTGCGGGTATGGTTGGCGGACCCCGGGCGCGAGCAGCTTGGCGGATTCTCGACGCTCAATATTTCGGTCTGGCCCAACGACGCCAGCGTGTGTTCGTTGTCGTCGGTTCTGGACCCGACGCCGATCCCGCAGCGGTACTTTTTGAGCCCGAAGGCGTGCGCGGGAATCCTGCGCCGCGCCGAGAAGCGGGGTCGGGAGTTGCCGCCCTCACTGCGAGTGGCGTTGGAACATGTGGCGCAGACGACAACCAGGCCCAAAGCGGCCACCTGATTGCGGCGGATGTCGCGGCACCGCTTACCACCTCACCCCATGCGGATAACGAGGCCCAAGAATCCCGGCTGGTAATCATGGCCCACGGCCAAGGCGGCGCGGAAATCAGTGACGATGGGACGACCCCTACCCTCACTTGCAATCACGAAGCGCCGATCGTTGTCCATACCCTGCGCGGGGAAGGTTTTGACGCCAGCGAGGCTGGCAAGCGGTGCGGCACAAACCCGAAGCCCGGCGACCCGTGCCACCCGCTAGCCGCTGGCGCGCACCCTCCGGCGGTGGCCGCGCAAATGTCCGTCCGCCGCCTGATCCCCCGTGAGTGCGAATGGTTGCAGGGCTTTCCCGGTGGCTACACGCTGGTTCCATACCGGAACAAACCGGCTGATCGATGCCCGGACGGCCCGCGCTACAAGGCGCTGGGAAACAGTTGGGCTGTGCCATGCGGCCGGTGGATTGGGGAACGGATTGCAATGGTTGAGGGGGTGCTATGACCCACTCCATGACTGTGTTTCTGGCCCAGTACGCCACCGTGCTGCTGCTGGGGATGCAAAGCCTGAACGTGAACGGGGGGCATTACGTGCTGGCGGCAGTTACCTCTTTCGGCCTGGGCGCCGGGGGGTATTACCTGACGGCGGTGATTGCCCAGGCGGGCAACGAAGGGGTTGGCAGTGGGGTGTGGATCGCGTTTGTGGCGGCCGGGCCGTGCGGGATTGTCACCGCCATGCGCATCCATCCGTGGCTGCGGGCCCGGTTGGGAAAACCGAAGGGGGCGGTGTGTGAGCGGCGGTGTGGGTGGTGGAATTTAAGGAGGTGAGGGGCGATGGTCTACGCTGACGCCGCCACCCGCCGTTAATCACGCGGCTACGACAATTAGTTTGACCGGTAAGGAGAAAATACAATGGCAATGATTGATTACTATTTGTGTGATCTCTGCGGAGAAAAATGCTTTTACGACGCCAATGTGCGGTGGAAAAGTACCAATGTCGGAGACATCCGTGCTCTTTGCACGGAATGTGCAAAAGAGGCCCGCATTGAAGTTGTGCGTGGAAAAGGGAGGGTCCGTGATATCGGTACTGAACGTGGTGGGCATACCTATGTGCTAACGGAGCGTGCGAAGAATAAAGAGAGGATAAAATGAACGACAAGCCCGAGTGCTGGTACGACGGATCCGGCAAGTACGAACTTCACCCGGAGGGGACGGCTGCGGAGATTGACCGGCTGCGCACCGTATGCTCCGAAGCATACCAGATGGCGGGGGCACTCGATGCCCCAGTTCCCGTTCTCGATAACCTGTCGGCTGCGGCAAACGGCCGGCCACTTCCACACGAAACCTTCCTGCCCGTGGAGACGCCGGATCTGCTTGCTGAGATTGACCGGCTGCGTACAGAACTGACTGACCTGACCGCCGGAGAAGACCAGCAGCTTGGCGCCTACTATCTCGTGGACGAGAAAACGCTGCGGGAGATGGAAGAACTCCGCACAGACGCTGAGAAGTGGCGCAGGTTTTCCGAGGGGATGGAGGGAGAGGGGTGAAGCGCATCCTCCCCATCCTGTTCCTGCTCGCCGCTTGTGGGCAAGCCGATGCCCTTACGCCGCAGCCGCCGGGGGTCTACGTTGACGAAACCTATGTGACCTATTTGGCCGCGCAGTTCGCCGAGGCACAGGATTGCGCGGACCTGCCCGCGGGTGCTTTCGCGGACCTGTCCGTGGTGCAGATGCCTCCTAAGTTCCCGTGCCGGTGGTACGTCGCCGGGTGCTCAGGCGAGTACCTGCCGCCCAACACGATCCTGCTGGGCAGCCGCGTCGCGTGGAAACATGAGGTGCTTCACTATCTGCTGTACGTCAACACGGGTGACGCAGATGCTGGACACGCAAGTGATCTTTTTGGGAGGTGTGAGTGATGAGCACAAACGACAAGCCCGAGTGCTGGTACGACGGATCCGGCAAGTACGAACTTCACCCGGAGGGCACCGACGCGGAGTTGCAGGGATTTTGGAATAACGCCTGGAAGCGGACAAGAAGAAGTATCTGGAATACGACGCGCAATTTTATACTAGATGCGGGAAACACAAGAGCAAATGTGGGACGTTCCTGTTCGATGGTGGATATGCATGGCGGGGTAAGGAGTTGTGCAACTCCTGCCACGGTAATCTGCCGGAGAACCGGCACGATTGGGGAGGATAAACCATGTCCACCTTCATAAAACGCGGCTCCCGCTGGCAGGTGCGTATCCGTGACAACGGCATTTCCGCTTCCAGGACATTCGACACCAAGAGGGAATGTCTGCTGTGGGCGCGGCGGTACGAGCCTGAGAGCGCCGATCCAAAACACACCGTGCGCGATCTCCTATTCCTGTACACCGAAAAGGTGCTCTCCCACAAGCGCGAGAGCACAAGGCGGATTCAACTGCCGCAGATCAGTTGGTGGACGGCACAGATCGGCTCAATGGATATTTCCAATCTCCAACCATCTCACATCGGGGATGCATTGGATGCTCTGGAAGGCCGTAGCGGGGCCACCAAGCGACGATATGTGTCCGTTCTGTCCCATGCCCTTGAGTTCGCAGTTGTTGATCGCCAGTGGCTTTCCAGCAATCCGGCGAAGCGGCTGAACAAGAATGCCTTGGGACTGCGGGAATCAAAGGGAAGGTGCCGTTTCCTGTCAATGGAGGAGCGCGAAAGGCTGCTTGGAGCATGCCGATCCTCGCGCAACCCGCTTTTGCATGCTGCGGTTCTCGTTGCGCTTGCCACCGGAATGCGGGCGGGAGAACAGTTCGGCCTCACCTGGGACCGGGTTGATCTAAGAAGCGGAAGGCTGCGGCTGGAGGACACCAAGAACGGTGAATCTCGCGTATGCCACGTTTCCGGCCCGGCGCTGGATGCGCTGAGGGGAATCATCCGAAGATTGGATTCTCCCTACGTGTTTACCTCCGCTTCCGGTAGCGGCCCCATGGTGGTCCGCACCGCATGGGAATCGGCAGTCAACCGGGCTGGGCTGGGCGATTTCAGGTGGCACGACTTGCGCCACAGTTTTGCCAGCGAGTTGGCGATGAGCGGAGCCACGCTTGCGGAACTGGCGGAGGCCATGGGACACAAGACGCTGACAATGGTAAAGCGTTACGCACACCTGACAGAGGGGCATACATCCTCGGTGGTGCGGCGGATGCAGGAAAGGGTGTTTGGAGGATAGGTATGAGATTCATACATTGGCTATACGCAACATTTTTGGGCACCTTCTGGATTCCGTGCGAAAGGTGCAAGGTGGGATTTGGAGGGCATGAGGTAGCCCACAACTCAGCCGCAACTTACGTTGAAGGCGACGATGGACTAAAACATCTTTACATGCTGTGTCCGTGGTGTACATACGAGTTGGGAGGCGGGGTTGTGTGGCGGAAAGAAGACGGGGAGGACATCTGAATGAGCAAAGCATTGAAGCGCCCCCTCCGGCAGACCCGCTAGCTGATCTGCTTAGGCAGGGTGCCGTGGGAGGAAGAGGGGGCGCTATTGGTTAGCCGCATTCTTTTTGCGGCAAGGATCTAGATCATCAAGAGGTATCCACCAATCTGGTATGCTTGAGGCATGAGACAGGTCTGGTTGGAAATATCGGCAATCTTCTGGATCATTGTGTACGCTCTTGGCGTGGCTCTTGGTCTCCCTTGAGATCGGTGGCGATGTCTCCGGCGGCCATGGCAGTCCACCGTAGGATGTTGTAGGGGCGCGGTGCCACATCTCCCGTTCCAGTCAGCAACCTACGCCCCCAATCCGAAGTAAATAGCCTCCCGATGGTCATGTGGCGCAACAACCCACGAATCGCCGTCGGTCTCAATTCTCCAATCGCAGAAATGGTCTGTGCAGCTTCCAGGGATGTGCCAGCATCTGCCGCACCCATACGGAACATCTCATAAAGCCGGACATCCTCAAGGATTCTGCGGTCCTCCTTGGTCAACAATTGAAGTGCGCCAGAGGACCTGTATTTGTCCAGTACCCGTGTCAGGTCGGTGGCTTCTACCACCCTCAATCCGGTGCGCCCGCGTTCCGCCGCTGGCAGCACTTTCATCACATCATCCACGATGTTGTCGATCAGACCAGCCCGCACCGATTTGCTGAAGGCGCTGTTTGCCCCTTGGGTGCGCATGAGAAGCCGCAAGTCTTGGAGGCCGCGTGTATCCTGCCGATCTACCAGTTGACGTGCAAAGGCAGCATCCCGGCTTTGTTGCTCCATGGCGCGGCGTACCCCGGATCTTTCCAGTCGCTCAAACTGGCGCCCCGCATTGCGTAGCTGCATTTGATCGAACGGAGAGATCAGTAGGTTCAACGTCTGCTTGTCGAAGGTATCCAGATACTCCCCCAGCCCACGCTGCGTCCCCTTGCGCAGAATCTCTGTACGGGCCGCCTCCTGAAAGCGTCCCCACTGCTGCCCCGGCATGGCCCTCCGAAGGTTTTGCAAATTTGTGGCATTGAGTGGCTGCACCAACTGACTTGCAAGCTGTTCCGGGGTCTCCGTGCGTGCCGCATTGGTTACAATGTTTAGCTCCCGAGTATCGAATCTCTGCTTGGCCGCTGCGCGTGCCTCACGCCAAGCTCCTACGAACTCCGGATTTGTATTGCGGACATTGTCCATTGTGCGACTTAGTTCGCCGCGCATGCGCCTTGCAAGCAAGTCGGGAGCGCGTTCTCCTCCGCGTCCAGGTTGAGAAAGCTGGAAAAGCTCCGCCATAAGAGCGTTTAGCTGACCTACGCTGTCGGTTCCACCGACTTTCGGCAGGTTCGGGTCCAAAGCGATGATCTTATCCAGTATCTTATCCAGTTCGGGGGACGGATTCTCTCCGAGGCGCATCGTTCCTTGCGGCACCTCAATATTCCGTGGGACTCCTGTACGTGGATCAACTACCCGCTCTGTGATTGTGGGGCGAGCACCACGCACTCCAGCCCTTATCTGTCTGGCAACATCCTGTGCTGGAGTGATGTCTAGTCTGGGCACTTCGACGGCACGAGCGGCGGAATATAGCCCATCCACCACAGTTTTACTGTTCTGCCACCACTGCTCAACGCCCTCTTGGAGGGCCTGTCCGCCCTCCTGAAGCGATACCGGTGGCTTGGTGATGCGGCGGCGGATTTCCCTGTCCGCCTGATTCATGGCATTGGCGGCTTCGCGGATAATCTGACGACGCTCCGGACCACTCATACCGCGCATGAGATCGGAAATGAAGCCCGTCTGCTCCATCTCAGATCTGGCAACCGTCGGAACGGTCGCTCTGCTTTGGCGACCGATCAGTCGGATGATTGGATTATCCGATAGCTGATGTGGCATCAAGGGCGGTGCACCAAGCCGTTCACCTGCTTGCATGGCCTCAATCGACCCGGCAGGTACTCTGGTCAATCCGGCTCCGCGCACGGTATTCGCCATGGCTACCGCGCCTTCTCCGACAACGCCACCCGCCAAGCCTTCCGCGCCAGCGCCAAGAATTGACCGCACATTTACGTCGCCCTCTGGCTTCATCACTTGCCGCGCGGCTTCTCCGGCAGCGCCTCCCCCGGCTGGGGCCAGCATCCGAATCATCCGTCCGGCACCCCGCGTCCCGACCATGGCAGCGGTTTCCCCAGCCAGTTGTGGTACCGCGCCTGCCACGTCTGCAATGTCACCGAACAGTTCCCATACATCCGGTGTGCCAGCCGGATCCACTGGCCGCAATTGCTCGTCTGGCTTCAGGCGGAAGAACATCTGCTCGCCATACCCAGGCAGAGTAGTCAACTCTCCCTGCGGCCACCTCTTTTTGAAAATGCCACGCGCCTCATCAACGTTATCTGCCAGCATGGACATCTTGGCGCGGGTCAATGGGTTCAGGCCGGGCTGTTGCTGCTGCTGACTGGAACGGAACTGTTGGCGCTGCTCAAGGGCTTGACTGAAATCAACCTCGCCGCCGATGCGTTCCTTCTTTCGATTTTCGAGATCGGTAAAGAAGTCTGCCATCAGGGCGCCCCCAAAGACTTCAATTGCTGGCGCTGATCGCGCATGGATTCGATCAGGTCGATAACCGTTTCTTGTGGATATCCACGCTGGAGAAGGGAATTTCCAAAGGTGTTTGTGCCATCCTTCGTTTCAAGGTCAAACTCTGGAGGAAGCCCGGCTGTCATGCGATTTCGATCTTGGGATAGATACTCCAGCTTGAGTAGCGTGGATGTGGCGGCGATCAACTGCTTTTGTGATGCGCCGATGTTGGTGCGGAGGGTATCTTCCGCAATTCGTCGCTCCGTGTCCGTATATCGACCGCTTTCATCACCAGTAACCTGCTTGAGACTGCGCGAAACATTCAAAGCTAGTTCTGAACGAGCCTCAGCTACCTTCTCCGGGGTGGACCCGGATACCACGGCGGAAGTAAATTGTTCCAATGCCGGATTGATCTGACCAAGCAACCCGCCGACCGTTTCCGTTACAGCGCCGCGTACCCCAAAGGCACCGGGCGTATTCTGCGCCGAACGCAGCACACGTTCTCCAACCGCGATATCTCCGACTCCACGGCGTGCCTCTGCTCCGCTGGTCTCAATTTCCTTCTTTCCCATCCCGCCCGCTTGCCGTCCTTGCGTCACCCGCACTCTGCCGTCCGGCCCTGTTTCGATAGTCCATCCAGAGGGCGGCTTGCCGGCTTGTCCAATCGCCTGACTACGCCGCACAAAACTGGTGCCGGTCGGGCTGTTCGGGTCGAAAATCTCCTGCAACGGCCCCACCTCCTGCGGCGCATTCAACGCCGCTGCCGTTTTCAGATCCCCACCCTGTACCGCCAGCCGGGAAAGAATCGGCTGTGCAACCCCCGCCGGAGCCGGTGGACCAACCTCCGGATACAATTGCTGTCCGGCCTGCTGGTACTGCTGCCGCAACTCATCCGCTTGAGCCGCCTGCTGCTGCGCCTGCTGCAATTCAAAATCGCGCGCGGCCAATTGCGAAAGCACATTGCGCCGCTGCAAGTCCATTTGCTGCTGCTGCATCGCCATGTTCTGCTGCCGGGCAATGGCTTCTTGCAACGGCTGCCCGCCAGCGGCACCGAGCAGGAAGCGCCCTGCGGTTTGTCCGATTTGTGAAAGCAGGCCGGGCATAGCGTCCCCTCCTTAGCCGATATACATGGTGTTGGGATTGTACTGCCCAAAGCCACCGCCCTGTCCAATGGAGTTGAGAGCGCCGGGACTGGTGGGAGAAAGGCCCCCGGTTACAGGCGCGGCCCCGGCCAGCGACATCCCCCCCGTGAACGGCGCGGCGGCAAGTGTCGTGCCCTGCTGGATCAAACCAAGGGTATTGCCAACTCCGGCGGCGGTCGCTTGGTTGGCAGCCATTGCCCGGTTCTGGGCGATGTTACCGAGATTCACCCCGGCACCGTAGCCAAGATTTGCCATATCCGCAAGGCGCTGATATTTGCGCCCGGCGTAGTTGGTGGCAAGCCCCTGTCCATACTGCGCCAGAGAAGCGAGGTTCGCACCCGAAAGCAGGCCGCCGCGTGCTGCCGCGCCGGACTCGATCCCCTGCTGCCCCTGCTGCAACTGGAACTGGTATTCCGGGTCCATCGCCACGGAGGACGGATCGAAGTTCTGCATCTGGGAAAGCGCGGCAGTGCCCGCCTCCTGGTAGGGGCGAATGTATCCCTGCGCCTCTGCCGCAGCCTGATAGGCGCGTCGGCGGCCACCACCCCCGGTCAGATCAGAAAGAAATCCCATGGTTCACCTATACCCTGAATGTGAGTCCGGCCAAAGAAATCAATGTGTTTCCCGCAGCGGCATCCGGCGTCACCACGCCAGCCGCCGTTATCTCCACCTGTGCCCCATCGTCCCGAATCGTAGCGGTCGGGCGCATCCCTTCCGGCAGGGTAAAGATCGCCGTTCCCGCCGTACCCCCCTGTACCGCCCCTTCCAGTCTAACCCATCCGGCCTGTTTCACTGCAGCCACCGCCTGATAGCTTGCGTGCTGTGCCCAGCTATTCGTGTAATCGCTCGCCTCGATCGTCAGTAAATGGCGGGTCATTGCCGTTACAACGCTTGTGATCCAGTCAGCCAAGGAGCGTCCGAGTTTGCCCTGTTCGTGTGGCTGCCCCAGAACATCGGTAACGTCGCTGTGAATCATGCCTCGCCAACCTCCACGTCAAGGGTAGCGCCAATCAACACTGTTTTCACCTTATCGGCTCCGGCGATACGAAATACCCGCTGCCATGCGGAGCCAAGACGACTGAATACAACCCGGTTCTTGTACTCCCCGATCTTTCCCATGGGCCTCTGAAGTGAATTGCTCCACGTCCGGCCACCATCGTCTGACCAGTCCAGAATCACCTGCGGATCGGTATCGCTTGCATTTCCCACACCGGCTTCAAAATCCAGGGTGAGCTTGGTAAAGAACAGCCTGCGGCTTCCTTCCGTATCCGCAATGTTCGGCGTCTTGCGCTCCCACCGGATCGCCGCGCCGTTGTCCGAGTAAGCCCCCGTGTCCAGCACGTAGATCGCACCGGAGTCGTGCGCCCCCACCAGCCGCTTGCCCGCAAAGTAGGTGGCCACGTCGGCGGTGTGTCGTTTGTAGCGGCCATTCACCAAATCCCACGCAGCCCGCCGGTGCCACTGGCCGATGGTGGCGTCGTATACCCATGTCACCCCCACCGCCACGCCTTCCTCCAGCACGCTCGGGAAGGTGATCTGGTAGAACACATGCCCATCCTGCTCATAGCAAAATCCGGTGGCGTCCGCGATGCTCGCGGTGGACTGGTATTCGGCAATGGTCTTGTCCAGCGCCTCGGTGGAAATGCGATGCAATCCACCTCCGGAATTGGTTACCACGTGCACCCCGCCAATGTGGCTCTGGGCCAGCCAGAACAGGCCGCTGGCGCTATGCGCGACAGACCACTTGGCCGCACACCCCACCTCGGTGGCCTGCACGAACGAGAACGGCATGATGGGCGCACCGGAAGGACGCCATACCTCGGTTGTTTCCTCACCGATCAGGTACAGCGAATCACCATGCGCGGCGGGAGCCACCAGCGCGTCGGCATGCTGCTCCGCCGTTGCCCATGCCAGCCCGGATGCACCCACCCATGACGATACGGTTGGGCTTGTGGAACTCGCCACAAAGCGCCCCGCATAGGCAGGGTCGTCCACCACAAGCCTGCCACCGAGGAACGTGACCACGGTGGCATTCGGCATGTTGGCATCGGTGATCGGGGCCAGCGTCGTCCCATTGAAAATGTATCCCTTGGTCCCATCCGCAATGTGCAGCAACAGTCCCAGGTGATCCGCCATCGAAACCCGGCCACTGGTGGTGGTGATCGTCGTGGAATCGATCAGCGTCTTGACGCCGTTGCTGTCGATCTCGTAGAAGTCGCCACCCTCAACGGCGTACAGCTTGTCGTTCAGATGTCCAAATCCTCGAATGGCACCGGTTCCCACTGTGGTCCAACTGGTCAGGCCGGGAGAGCGGTACAGCGCCACCGGCTTCTTTCCCTGAGGGCCGCCAGCCACCACATACATATTGACCAGCGTCTGCGTATTGAGGGGCAGAGAAGCCTCCTGGTAAGCACCACCGATGATATTGAATGATTGGGGTGACATCCGTTACTCTACAAATATGGTCGTAACGACGACCTGCCCATCTCCACCGTCCCCGGCGTTATCCCCTACACCAACAGGAAGTGCTTCCGATCCGCCGCCGCCGCCGCCAGGCTGCGACCCATTTGTGGCGACAACGCCACTCTCGTTACTACTACCGGTTCCACCATTGCCACCCATTACAGACAAGCCACCAGCAGAACCGGTCCCACCCGTACCGTTTCCACCACCACCACCCCCGCCGCCCCAAAACGACGCGCCGCCAACACCTGTGGTACCCGAAGTTCCAGCACCACCGCCCCCGCCGCCCGTGAAGGAAGCTCCGCCCGGTGCTGTAGTGTTATCGCCGCCGCCGCCGCCGCCATGTCCAGCATTCGATGTAGCTGCCGCTGAAGCCCCAGGCTCACCTCCAACTCCGGCTATCGAAGTCCCGGCCACTGTCCCTGCACCACCAGCGGACAGAGCCCCACCACCGCCACCACCTGCCCCTGCTACTGACAGACTGGTACTTGCACCACCACCACCACCACCGTAGGCAGTTAGGTGCGCTCCAAACGTGGTATTCAAACCAGACGCCCCGGCAGTCCCGCCACCACCAGCGGCACCGGCCCCTCCTGCCCCAATGGTAACCGTCTCTGTCGCACTTAATGTGGATGCGTCAAATTCAACTTCAACAAAAGCTCCACCACCACCACCACCTCCTGCCTTTGCGCCACCAGCAGTCTGAATCCCTCCCCCTCCACCCCCCCCCCACGCCCGTACACGCACCATTTTAATAACCCCCCATGTGGGCTTGGTCCATGTGCCGGAGGCGGTAAATGTCTGGGTATCCACCTGCGGTGTAATGCGTGATGTGACCCGCCATTCGCTGGTGCCATCGAAAATCAGCGTCAGTGTGTCATTGTCCGCAGACAACGTAGCCGAGGTGCCGTACCTGTCAATGGTATTCGTTCCACCGCGTGTAATAGTCAGCGTGTTGGTGGCATCCGTTCGCACAATAAGGTATTCGGTGCCGCCTGCTGGGTCTGTAGGGAGTGTCAGCGTTACCGCCCCTCCGCTGGTGCCCACCAGAATCAGCCCCTGATCGTCTACAGACAACGTTGCGCTCGCTGTTAGCGTTTGCACTCCTGGTATCCGTAAATCGGCATCACGAACCACGCAGTTGTCGAACCAGGTTGTCCCCGCCGTGGTGTTGTCGTCGATGCAGCCGTACACATAAATTGCCGCGTGCCTAGCTGTGGAAGGAGGGGTTAGCGCAGACCGGTACAGCGTCCAACTTGTAGGGTTTCCGCCATTTAGATCGAATAACGTGCTGGACGAAAGAAAGCTTCCGGCAGCGGTGAAAAACCGCATTTCGGCCTTGGAGTGAACCCCAGCCACACTGCTCTTGGTTTCTACAGAAGCCAACACGGCTACGTTCTCGCTCACCGCAAACTGGTCACCGCTCGCCCAGCCCCCGCCGTTGCCGGTTCCACCGGGTGAAGTGCACTTCAGGCTTGCCGCGCCGTGCGCATTCTCGGCGGTGTCGCGGGCAATGGTCCCGTTGGTGTACGCCGTGAGCGTCCAGTTGTCCGGCGTGCCGTCGCTGTCGGAGTCGGCCTCAAATGAGCCGTTGACGACCTTGTTGTCGCTGGGGTTTACCGCGTCCTCTACCTGCGGATCGAACGGATCAATCGTATCAATCGTTACGTCGGAACTGTCCTTGATGATGATCTTGTAGTTGCCGGTGCCCCAATAAATCTGTTCCTCTCCCCGCGAGTCCAGAATGATCGGGTTTGCGTGGGGAGTGGCGGCGGCGGAATCCTTGTAGGTCGCCTTCAGATCGGTGGTGCCCGGAGCGTAGGTGTAAACAAGTCCGCCGACCAGCGCGTCTCCGTTGGCATCGACGGCGCGGAATACGGGGTTGGGGTGGAGCTTGGCGGTCATTTCTTCCCGGTTTTATCTTCTGGCGACGGGGAGCGGGTCATGGCACGCAACCCCTCAACCTCTTTCCGAAGTGCCTCGTTGTCCACGGATAAGCGCATGTTCGTGAGCACAAGATCACCAATATAACGGCGGATGCTGTCGTTAAATTCTTCGTCCATGTTATGTTCCTATCAGTCCGTGACCTGCGGTGCCGTGCAAATCATCAATCAGTGCCTTTACGCGCTCCGCAAGCTGCGGTAGCGTAACGGTTGCCGTGTTGAATGTTGTGCGGGTGGCGGTGCCTGTGGCTGTGGCCCATCCGGTTATACGGCTTTTAACCACCTGCGTACCACCGATTTGTAAGACTCCAGTCAGGTTTGTTATTGCAGCAGCGATTGAAATGGTTCCTTGACCAATAGTTCCAGACCCTCCTGATGCGCTGATCCTTGAATCATAATCAATGTTGTTCCCAGAAGAATGGAAATCAATATGAGGGGAATTGGCCGCACCAAGTGACCCGATTTCAATACCAAATCCGCTTGAGTATGCAGTGAACGCACCAGGTTTGATATCAATTGACACTGATCCAGATGCAAAAGACAATACTGACCCTGTGACACTGGTGGTAATGCTGATCGCATTTGTGATGGAAGTAGTCTGCGCAACCTTAATCGCAGTCCCGTCTGTGCCGATGGTAGTTCCAGTACCGCCTAATGGTCCAATATTTATCCCCGTCTTTATATCAATTGTTGCACTGTTAAGATTGTATAAGGCGATTCCAATATCTTGGGATGATCCTCTAACATCACCCCCCATTGCAACCTGGATTCCGGTTCTGTAAAGGGTAGACGCTCCGGTGCTTACAACTGTATTGAATTCTGCCGCCGTAGCGTTAAGTGTGTTGGTACATCCGCTATTTAAACCGCAATACCCGTTTATACCAAAATAAGCCCCCTTTTCGGTGCCCGGCCCACCGCCATCCCCTGTAGATGAAAGCACTTGGCCGATAGTGGCTGCATAATTTCTATCTGAATTTGCGGAATTAGTTGCCCCAGATTGGATCAGCCTCCCCATCAATGCGTGCCGACCGCCTTTTGTGTTGGAATCCCCAAACCGCAGATCAACCATCAACGCATTAGCTTTAGACCCGCCACCTGCGGTAGCGTCAGCTACGTCATTATCCACTTTGAAATGGTTGTACATGATCTCTTGCGGAGTTGTTCCTGACAAGGTATTTCCGCCGAGAACGTATACCCCAATACCCCGAATATCTCTATCCGAGCCTGAGTCTCCAACACCCCCACCCATCAAATAATAATGTCTACCTGTGTCGGTAATCGTACCTGCCCCAGAAGCATAAATCCGTGCTCCTGGAGCATAAACAAACCTAGCAGTTCCAGTAATTGTCAGCGATGTTGTAATAGCGTAATCGCCGCCATTATGATCGTTAGGGACAAATATTTCTGACCCTGAAGCAGCCGTAATTGCAGCACTAATAGGGGCGGCGTTGTCGGTAGTTCCGGCGTCTCCAACAGCCCCAAACCATCGAATATTTATTCTCTCCCCTCCAAATGTCCCTGCCGTCGTCCCGGTCCCGGTGAAGATTTGCCGATGAATATCCCCCACCGGTGCACTGTTCAGCGTCACCGTCACCCCTGGCGAGCGGTTGATCACACCCGAACCAATGAAATCCAGCGTCATGGTTGAGGGTACGGTTACATTAGCGGTTGCCGGAAGTGCCGTATGCACACGCAGCGTAACAGTGTTCACCCCCGCTGCCGTCACCGCCTCTTGCAGCGTGGCGTAATCGGCGGAATCCAGCACGCCGGACAGGATCGGCTCATATCCGTAGGGGCGGAAGTTGTCCACGGTCTTGACCGTCGCACCACCGGCATTTTTGTACACCAGCTTGTAAGACTGGGCCTGCCAGTAAATGACCGCCTCGCCGTTACTGTCCAGCACCACAGGGTTGGCATGGGCGGCAGCCATAGCCGCGTCGGTATACGTTGCCAGCAGGTCCGTGGTGCCCGCCGAGTAGGTCGTAATCGACCCCAGTGGGAGATCGGTTCGGAAAACCGGATTTCCTTGAAGTGCGAGGCTCATGCGGTCACTTGCTCCATCTGCCCTTGCGCCATGGCGAACGGGTAAACGGTAAGCGACCTGATCCACCCGCCAAGATTAAATGTCCCTGTGTAGGCGCAGCCGATGTATCCCGTGGTGAGCGACAAGGGCATGGACCCGGCGGTATCCGAATCCTCTTGTGCGCCATCCAAGTACAGACGGAAGTCATTGGCTCTGGCAGACACCGCGATGGTATGAAATGCATCCAGCGTAGGCGTCGTTGCGGCACTTGCAAACGTGGCCTGAGTCACCCCGTTGGATGCGATCAATGTGCGGTGGGGGCGGGCGGCGGTGTTGAGCAAATAAATGGTGATCCGGTTGGTGGCCGTCCCGAAGTCAAATACCGTCCGGGAGGTGCGCAGATCGCCGATCGGCATGTACTCCACCGCGATAGTCAACTCGTCCAGTGTGACGAGTCCCGTTGCATTATAAGACACGGCATCGGCGTTGCGGGTGCCGGTGGCCCCGCTGGTAATGATCGGCGTGGTGCACGCTTGACCGGCCTCCAATCCCACCAGCACCACCCGGATGGTCACCCCCGCAGGGATGGTAAACGTCACCACCTCCCCGCCCACAGCGGAAATACCCTCACTCAAATACCGCGCATAGGCCGTGCCGGAAATAGCGGTGGAACCCAACGCACCAAGGGCGAAGCTGGCCCCGGAACCTGTCACATGCCGCGCGATGCACTGCATGGAATGGGTGGCCGCCGATGCGGCACCCGTCACTGTCACCGTCCCCCCGCTGCCTCCACCCTGCATGTCGATCGCGTAGGTGCAGATACCGGAGTCCACCAGCGCAGCAAGGGCCGTTGCGTCGTCTACCACCGAAACACTTGCGGTGCCGGTAACGCCATACCCGGTAGTCGGGCTTCCCACCCCGGGAGCGTTGTAAACCGTCACCTTGTTGATCGCGGCGGCTTCTGTCATCAGACCGTTGGTTGTGTTGATCCGTGCCGCGCCCGAAGCAGCCTTGGTCCAGATACCAGCAGCATCCGGGTACAGGGCCTCTGTGGCACGGACGAGAGCAACGGTTCCACCCCACCCCTGCCCGTTCAGGCCATATCGAAGGTCGCGGGAGAAGGCATACCCGTTCGAGTACGGAGCGAGAGCGTTCCCATCACGGGTTCTCGCATCGACCGTGGAGGCGGTAATGGCGATTGCGTCGGTCATTTGCTCTGGTAGGCCGTAACGGTTCCCGTGTTACCGCTCCAATTCAGGCGGGTCCAGTTGAACGTGCCGGGCACCGTGAAAGCGGCACTGGCTGTATATGTCCCAATCGTTTTCCATGCGGGCGTCGCCGGGGTGGTGTGCGCATCCGGGTGATTGCTCACCTGCACCAGCACCGTGGCGGCGGCGGAAATATCCAGATCAGTGCCAAGCCCTTCGTCAGGGACCGGTTGAACGCTGCTGGTCGATGACGCAGTGGCGTCTGCATTTACCCATACGGTCGGCGGAGGATTTTTCTGATAGCTCATTCGTTCTCCATTATTTCTTCAGGTCCAGATTGAACTGGGTTTCAAATTGACTTCCATTCGCATACATGGCGTCATACACGGTCACCCGCATCTTCCACCGCTGTCCGTGCTCGCTCTCATCGGTGAATATCTGACCAAGGTTGATTTTGAACTGCTGTTTCAGAAGTCCGCCGGTAACCCCGACCGTGAACAGGGATGCATGGGTAACGCTATCCTTGTCCCGGTCGGTTTCCCCGTCCCGGTCGATTTCGCACAGAATCTTGGTGGCGGCATCCAGATCAACAGCGGTCGTTCCGATATTCATATCGAACTGGTGCCAATCGTCTGTGCCGATGCGGACGGTGACTACCGACATGGCGTTACAGTCCTCCGCTCCGGCACATAGACTACACGGCGGCGCTCAGGGATATGCCGCACTGTTCTCCGCTCGCGCAAGTAGGTAATGGTGGCATTGCATCCACTCAGAAGCGCACTGGACAGCGGCCCGCCGGACATCCAGAAGAAAATCATGCTCATGCCGGATCAATCCCAACAAGGGTTTTGGCGGTCACATCGCGCGTGACGGTCCCCGTGAAACTGGCGGTTGTATCGTCCTCCTTGTAAACCACCATCGTGGTATCTCCGACAGAAATTTTATTTCGCAAGGTTCGCAATGCCTGAAGTACCGTGCGCCCACTGGCCCCACCACCATCTGCCACCGACATGTCGCGGGTGAGAAGCGCGTCTGCAATGGCAACGATAGTCGCAGAGGGCAGGGCTACCCCGTCCGTTCCGGTATCCAGGAGGATCGCGGCCACGTCGGTCACGATCGTTGCCACATCGGAGCCCTTGATGGCGGAATCGGTTACCGTGGGCGAGCCGGTCAGATTGTTCACCAGTGCCTTGTACTGACCACGGATTTCCACGGTAGCATCCGCGCCATTTAACGTAATCGTTCCCAATTCCTCACCGCCAATAGTTACCACATCACCGGATTCCAATCCGTTCAAGGTCAGGCCGCCAGACCAATACCGGATTTCCAGTGAAATTGTCTGTCCGGCGGTCTTGTTGATCACGGGAGATGCGGCTCCAGCGATACCCGAATGGGAGCGTATGAACCGGTAATCGCCAGCCAGAGTCAGCGTTAGCGGTCCGACAATTGTGCAATTGTACAGGTGCGCCTTCTGGATTGACGCGGTGCCGAATTCGCAATCGTGGAACTCCATTTCGTTGGCTGCCGTGCCGATTCCGGACACCGACATGTCCTCGAAATGGCAATAATTTACTGATTGCCCGCCGAGCGCTATGGTGCCTCCGTGCCCTGAGAACAGGGTGCTGGTGTATGTGGAGGCAAGGGTGTAGGTGGACCCAGGAGTAACATTAATCCCGTTGAGATTTGTAGAGGCCAGAAGCGTAACAACGGCAGCGGGGGTGGATACCGGGTTTCCCGCCGTGCCATCCACCCCCACAACGGTGTTGGTGTTGGCCACGCTGTCGTCGTACCACACTTGGGCGTTGACGTAGGTATCTGCGCCGCGCGAAAAGGCCACGAAAATCTGATCAACCGCAAGCGTCGCTGTGGTCAGTCCGGACGCGGCATAGAACCGAATGCGGGCAAGGCCCTTATTCGCACCGCTCCCGGTCATGTCAACAAACATATCGTAGGAATTCACGTTGTTGGACGCGCTGGACCCGTCGAGCGTTCCGATCTGGACCCATGCCGCTGCCACCCAGTCGTAACCATACACGCCGAGCGTGTCGTTAGTGCTTGACAGATAGCCTGTCATCTGAACCGATGACGCGGCACCCGAACCGATATTGAACTCGTAATACAGATCCATCGCCCCAGCGGTGTCCGTATGTTCGTGCCGAATCCCGTCCAAGGCCGCCGTGGACGTGTAGGTGTTTGCAGATTGCGTGCCGGTGGTGAGCGTATATCCCTGCGCTGGGCGGTGAATAGCAGACCCGACGTTCGCGATGCCGGAAAGCTGCGACTGCGTGGACGGGAAGGTGTCACCTGTCAGTCCGGTGGTATCGTATTGCAATTCCAGATTGTCGGCGGCCACTGAATCGTTGCTGATCTGCGCCACATTCACGTCGGGTGCGGTGGAGTTCAGGTCGAAATCCGTCAACTGCACCTCCAGCGTCGTGTCTTGCATGCTGGCTGCGCCACGGAGGAAAAACGTGACTGAATCGGCTCCGGTTGCCAGTGCCGCATCTGGCGGGTGGAATTCATACAGGCCGGGTGCGTTGGTGGCGTCGATCTCCTTGAATCCGCCAGTCTCCCACGTCCCGAGCGTCGTAATCGTCGCCAGCGTGATCGCCGTGGCCGCTGTAGCGCCTTCCCGCATGTAATAGGCGGTAAGGCCGGCGCTGTTGTAAACCAACCCGGAAAGGCCCACGCCGGTGCTTGAATTGGTAATGAACACCCGCAGGATTTTGCTGGTGGACGCCTTGGCAATCTGCTGGAACATCAGAAGTATTCCGCCTTCACTGGCTCACCGGACGATGGGGAAGCGGCACGCTTGCGGAACTCGATCCGTGCCCGCTGTGAATCCTCCCGCAGGTCCGCCGTGCGTGGTTTCGAGAAGTATGGAGCCAGATCGTAGGCCAGCATCGCCTTCAGGCCGTGGACGAGCGTATCATCCAGTGCCTCTTTCACGAAGCCGATGTCTCCCCGCTCATAGGCATCGTCGATCATCTCATCCAGCACCAGACCGGCCAGCACGGAATCCTCGGGGGAAGCCGTGTTGCCAGCCCCGACAATTCCAAGGCGCTGGAGTGCGCCATTTTTGATGTTGGTCGCAATGGCGTCTGGGGAGGCCACTTACTTCACTTCCTTGAAATGGCTGTTTCCACGCAGCTTGATCGCCATTCGACGCCCATGTTCCCCTTCAGGGATGGTCACCGCCGGGCCGTTTTTACGAAAGGTAAAACCGAATTTGGTCACCGTTTCCGGGCCTGAAAACCCGTCGTGTGGATCGCCAATGAATTTGAATTTCCACGCCATCGGATTATCCCTTCGGTCGTCCCGGACGACGCGGCTGAATCGAGTGGGGTGCAGCCTGTGGTCCGCCCACAGAAACTTCCTTGAAGTGGCCGCAGTTGCGCAGCTTGTCGAGTACCCGCTCGTTGTTCTTATCGCCGGGAATTTCGGGAACCTCAACGGGAGGCCCGTTCTTCTTGAATGTGAATCCGAACTTGGTGATCTTGTCCGGACCATCCCCGGCGCTCGCGGAAAGCGATGTTTCCAAACGCTGGGCGCGGGTGCCTTTGTCAACGACCTTTTGCCGAAAGCTATCTTCCGGCTGTCCTACAAACTGAAAACTTGGCATGTTTCCTCCAAAAGAAGGCCCCCCGAAGGGGGCCATTCAGGTTAAGGTTACGGGGTGAGATACAGGGCGACCATCGTGATCTGTCCGGTGCCACCGGCATTGGCGGCAACGTTGAAGGTCACATCAAGGGTCGTTTCGGCGTTGAACGTCTTGGGACCGGCGGTTTGCAGTACCCCGGCGAACGGGAGAAAAATACCCGCTACCGGAAGATGTACCGAAACGTCGCCGGTAACCACGCCATGGTTGCCAAACCCATCAGGATCCGCAACCTCATCGCCATTCGCCAACCAGCCAACGTCAAAATCCAGGGTTTCAGTCCCGGTGTCGATGTCGGCGGCCTGAATCCACCCACCAATCACGGTGGCATTCGCAGGCACCTTGCAGGCGCTCCAAATGTCAGCCGCAGTGGGATTGGCCGCGATGGTGTACGTTCCATACGCGGCCTGCAAAGTGCCGCCACCCGCCCCGACGTAAGCCGGGAACGTGGAAGCCGCACGGGTTGATGCAATGTCAGCCATTTCGTTCTCCTAGTGTTATTGATATAACTGATTGATATCAGTTAACTATCAAGTATCAGCCGCCGAGGCAGAGTACAGAGTCAGGATTCCGTTGTCCTTCAGATCCGCCGTATCGGTAGCGCCGGAGCCAAACACCAGCTTATCGACACCGCGAATCTCCTGGATTCCCACGCCGTGCTGGAAGTCGAAATCATCGACATCCACGGTGGTCTTGGTGCGCTGCGCCCAAGCCAGTCCGAGGGCCTGCGCCCCGCACAGGTAGTTGGGCCGGATGACAGCCGAGGAAGCGCCGACCGCCCCGAGGGAAGCGATTTCCGGCAGTTCCTTGATAATCATCCCGTCCCACAGCAGATCGCCACTGTTGAACAACGGATTCGACATCACGTCACGCGGACGCGCTTCCCGGTTGGTCTGCGCCAGCGAAGCCTGCATGTCGCGGAACGAGTAGGTGTTGGCCCACCAGATGTACCACTCCTGCTCGCCTTCGCTGCCTTCTACCCGGATCGGCTTGATGCGCGGGTTCGCTTGGGAGGCAAACCGCTTGGCGATCGAAGCCTGGCCGGTATCGAAGATTTCCGTCGAGGCGATCACCCCGAGCGAAGCACTGTGATCTGCACCGTCGTTGTTGTCCAGCGTGTCGCCGAACATGGTGCGGTCGGCGTTGTCCACCAGCCACGCATCCTTCTGGGCCTCGGTGGCGCTGGCATGAGCAACACCGTTGATATTGCCCATGGCGGCCACCAGATCGTTCCGCAACGTGTCCATGGCCCAGGTCTTAAGCTGGGTACGGGCGGCGTCGCGCAGGGCGATCGCGGACTTCTGCTCTTCCCACGCAGTCATGGTGACCGCGTGACGAAGCACATCGACCGTGATCGCCATTGAGCGGGAATCGAGCGATTCCTCGTTCCCCTTCAGGGTGGTGTTGCCAGTTACACCGGCATTCGCCAGAGAGCGAACGGCGGCGTAGGTTACCTTGTTTCCGGGCTTCACGGTCAGGTCGGTCTTGACCTGAATCATGGCGTTTTCGTTCTTGCCCATGTACTTGTTGAAGCGGCTGGCACTCACATACTCAGTGAAGAACTTGGAGTCCCACTGTTGTGGAGTCAGTCCGGTTGCGGCGGAAGTAACGGCCATTTTTCTTTCCTATTTCTTTCTCACCCAAAATGCTTGGGCAGCGCCGCGTCCAGCGGATCGACGGGTTCACGAGCTTTCGCCATGGCCCCGCCTGGAGCCGCGTGGTCACTTAGGCTGCTCGGCAATTTGGGCGTCGGCGCAGTCTGCGCCTGTTGAGTAGTTGCCTGTTGCACTTGTGGCACCGTTTGTGTGTTTGCTCCCTGCGGAGCGACTTGTGGAGCGCCAGCAACCAACATGCCAATTCGATAAGCGAACTCACCCGGATTCGCATGCTCGCGCATCTGGCGGACAAGATCGGGGTTCACCAGCGCGGCATTCTGGAATCCGGTCATGGCATGATCGAAATCATGATATTGCGCACGGGCTTCCTCTTCGCTTTTTTCAATGGCCTGTTTTTGGAAGGCTTCAATCTGCGCCTGTAGGGGCTGCATCGCTTGCCTCACCGCGTGGTTCGGGTTTGCGACCTGTACAAGATTGCCTTCCGCGTCGTAAAGATTGAACATCTCCGGTTCGGCGGGTTGGTTTGCCTGTTGAGTCTGAATGCCGTTCTGCGGCATCGGCTGTTGAGTCCGTTGCTGCTGACCGGCTTGTGGCTGTGCCCAGATGGGCGGCGGCACATTCAGAACCTCGCGGGCGGCCTTATCCGCTTCATAGGCACGGTTTTTTTCGCGAATCCGCGCCAACTCCGCCTTCAGGGCGGAAACCTCGGAATTTTCAGATGAATCACCCTCGGCAGGCGGCGACCCTACCGGCTCTTTTTCGCCCGTTTCCGCCACCGCATCCGGTGCCACCGCTTCATTTGAAACGGCCTGTTCCGGCACGGCAGGAGTTTCAGCGGATTCCTCCGCAGGCTCCTGTGCCCCGTGTTTGGGCATGGCTGCATCCAGTGCGTCCATCTCTTCTTTTACGTCGCTCATTGCTTTTGCTCCTGTCAACGCCCGTTACAGTCGGCGACACTGAACGCCCGGTTCACCCGGCGACGGTGGGCGGACCACCACTTTGGAGTTCCGCCAAAATCTGCATTACCTTTGCGCGGTCGAGATCGGCTGAGGCGCTGGACTTATCCGCATCCTCAACAGCCTTCTCCGTCTTGGCCTCGCGTTCCTTGATCTTGGATATCGCATCCTCAATCTGGATGCGCATCTGCTGTTCCTGCTCCTGGGCGCGTTTCTGCTGTTCCTCGGGAGTCCCTTCAAGCAGCTTGATAATCTCGTCCACCTCGGGCACGCCAGACAGTTTGAGCAGCGCCTTCCCTTCCGGGGAATTGAGTTGAACCCCGGACTTGGCCAGTTCGGCGAGAGTTCCAAACTGCTCCTGCTTCAACGTGGCATAGTCAGGGGAGTCGCCGATGATGATGTCCACGTCCAACTGGGCCAAGTCGTTTTCACGCCGAACGATCTCGTCTAAACGCGGATCAGCCGCATATTCGGGTGGAAGCTGCCCACCGAACTGGCTCATCAGTTCGTCGCGCATTGTCACCGGGCGATTCAGTACGATCCATTTCGGGCTTTCCGGATTGTCGGTCACTCGAATGGCACGCTCATCTGTCCAGAACTGGTGAATGCGATTCCACGCTTTTCGGTAGGTGCGTTTCTGCCAATCGCGCAGGGCGTCAAACACCGGGCCGAGTTCCATCTGTCCGCCTTGCTGGCGGACCTGAATGGCGCGGCCACTGTCACGCTCGCCACCCTTTCCTTGCAGTGCGGCATTCGCACCCACGGCGTCGATCTCGCTCTTCGCTTCCTGGAGCAGGTTGAACTGAGAGGCCGCCATGTCATTGGTGTCGAGTACCTGAAACTGCAATCCGGGTAAGGTTTCGATCCACCCATCGGGCCGGGCAAGCTCTTTACGCGCCTTGTTTACATCCTCGACCGCCCCCTTCTCGGATTGAACCTGCCGCACGGAAAGCAAGTGCAGAGCTTTGGAGCGGCGCTTGTTGATCTCGTCCTGAATGGCGAGCAGTGGACGAACCACTCCGTATCTATGCCCTTGACGGTTGATCTTGGGGGACATGCAGATATACGGATCTTCAAGGACTCCGCTCTCGTCCCTGTATGGGCTTTCGTCCGGACCTTCCAGAATCCCGCCTCGGGTGAACACCCCACGGAAAATCCGCCCATCCTCGCGATACCAGATTTCGACCACCCGTACCCGATTGCGGTTCGTGTCGATCCATACAGTCGGCTTATCCGCGTAGGTGTCCTCGCTCTTGGCTTCTCGCCAGGTGGTTTCCAGCAAATCCTCGCTGCCCGGCCACATTCTCAATGCTTCGTCACGGTCTTTCCAGATAATCTGCCCGCGATAACGGGCGTCCTCGAAGTCCCGACGCCGTGCATATGGATCGTAGAAAAACCGATCCCACGGAATGCCGGTGATCTTGACCTCGATCGTTCCCTTGGTGGATGGTTTGGCAATGACTTCTGCAAACCCGGAACCTTCGATAATCAGGTTCTCGTTTACCTCGGAACGCACCTTGTCGAACTCGTTGTTCAGGACAACGAACCGCAGAGCTTCGGTGGCGGCGTCCGCCGCAGCCTGATCCGATGGATTGCGCGGCATGACCTTCGGCTGCGTCCGTTGCTGACGCTCCGCTCCCAGCAGGTAATCCACCTTGGGGGCAATGCGGTTGAATACGCCGTCGGGCTGACCCCGCGCCTTGAGTGTCGTCACCTCTTCCGATGTGCGCTGGATTCCGTCGTAGTAGTCTCGGTCTTTTTCCGAGCTTTTCCGCGCCGTTTCGCTGGAATCCTCGGAGTCCCTGAACCACTTGACCCACTGTTCGTGTAGAGTGGTCCGCGCAGCATGGCGGGCAGCGATCTCTTCCGGGGTTTCGTCCAGGATTTCCATTTCCTGCCCGTGCATCGCCATCAGGCCACCTTCCATGCTTCTACACCGGAATCGCTATCTCTGGCAAACGCACGATCCCACCGGTCCGGCAGGACGGCGGCTGTCTCGGCTGCCACTGCCCACGGTCGGCTCATGCAGGCATACCGAGCCTCGTCATACGCGTGGTCCTCCTGCCGGGTATCCACCTGTTCCGGATCGCGCACGTCCATGACCAGTTCTGGAACGGTGCGGATAAATCCATCGGTGCAGGTGTCGAACACGTACATCATGGGCCGATCGTCCACGCCGATGAGGCGGGAGCGAAATTCATCGTGTCCGGCCTTCCGCGCATTCGTCTTGTTGTTCTGCGACTGGGCGCGGCTGATGGGAACGCCGACGCGGGCCATCTTCTCCGCGATCGTCGGGCCATCATGGGTACTGAACATGGCGGGATCGCCAACGGTATAGCGAATGCGCTCGCTCTTGTCCTCCTCGGCCAGGATTTGCGCCGCCACCTGCTCGCTGGTCAGTTTCAATCCCGTATCGGGTTTTCCCGTCCATCCGTACCACTCCCGGTAACGGATCATGGCACCAGAAGGGTACTGCCTCCCATCCGGCAACTGCTCGCCATCGGAAATGGCCCACCAGCCGACGGAAAACGGCTTGGCACTGCCCCAGTCGATCGAGCGGAACCGCATCCAGTGAACTGGAATTTCAAAGGGATCAATGACGTGCTTTTCCCGCCGCCACATTTCAAGCGCCTGCCCGGCCATGATGTCCCAATCGCCATCACGCATGGCCCGCACCAGTTCAGGCGTGCTCAAGCCCTCCAACTTGGCGGCATAATCAGGATCGGTTTCCATCATGGTCGGATTATCGTCGAGCCGCGCCGGGATGTACTGGCGCGGCATGCCACCTTCCTCGCGTGGAGCCACATGAATTTCCATTGCAGGAGCGGCGCTCACAAACGCCCGCTTTACCCACTGGTGACCGACAGACCCTGGATTGCTCCCGCAGACAATGCGAGGCAGAAGCTCTTTGTACTCATCCGGAATCTGGAGTCCACCCAGACGAACACGGGAGCGCAGAAAGCGGTACTGGTGCTCGGTGAAGTGGGTCAACTCATCCATCAGCAGCACATGAATTTGCGCACCCTGATACTTGATGAGGTCGCCGTCGTTCTGCAAATGGCAAAGCCGCAGGCGGGAACCATTGGGAAACGTGAACTCTCCGTCCGACACCACCCACTTGACCGCCCCGGAATCAATCTGAGGACCAAGCAACTCCAAAAAATTGGAAGGCCCGCGCAGGTGGTTCGACACTAGATCGGGGTACGATTTGCGAAACAGATAAACGAGCACTCCTGGAACCAGAAGGCACCAGCGGATGGCCTCGATGCGGAGGAAGTAGCTCTTGCCTCCGCCGGCAGCGCCGCCATACAGGATTTCCCGTGCGGGGCTGTTGAAGGCCAGGGTCTGCTTTTCGTGCAGCGTTACCTGCATCAGACCTTTGTCCCCGCCACGGTGGTCAGAACGGTGAAGTTAATCTCCGCCCCGTTCTTGCCCGTCACCTCATGCCGGACGCTCTTGCGCTCCATCGACGCCAGATGCTTGAGTTCGTGGATCATGTTATCCAGCGTCATCTTCAATTCTTGGGGATTCATAGCGCCCCGGTCTTCCCCGTCATCACCCTTCGCACCAGGCAGAATCATCGTACTTCGTACTTCGGCGATCAGCTTCCGAAGCCTTCCGATCTCGTTCTTGATCCCGATCGCCTGGGCCAATTCCAGCTTGATCCCGAAGTCTTCCGGAGCATCCAGCATCCAGCCCTTGACCACCCGCCACCCGGGGATTCCATCCTTGCCGCACACGTCCTCCGGATTCTTACCATCCATGACGGCAAAGCAAATCTCGCGCCCAACTTCCTCGTCGTAGGGAATGTCAGCCTTGCGTTTTGCCATTACTCACTCTTCCGGTCCTGGGCGATGCGAAGAATGCCCCAGACAATTGAAATCCCGGCGGCGATTATCGAACCCACCAGTGAAAAGAACTCCAGAATGGGGGTGGCCGTCTGGATGAACTGCGTGATCCACGCAATGCATGCGCCCCCGATTATCCCGACACAATCCATGACCGCTTTCTGATTTGGCCCGCTCATCGACTGACGAACCGCCCCCGATTATCCCTCTCCGGCTTCCGCTTTCGCTCCAGGCGCTCCGTTTCCTTCTGGATGGCTCTCCGTACCCACATGACGATGCCGAAGGCCGCAAACAGGCAAATAATCGCTCCCACCGTCAGGATGAGAACCGCTCCGGTTACCGGTGGCATGGGTTGGCCTGTCATCACACCCCTCCCCGACAGAGTTCATCGTAGACCGCGTTGTTCCGGTTCACGTCGTCGCGCTCCGAGCCGTAGATCGGCTCATAGAACGAGCAGTAGTCATCGATCACCATCGTTCCCCTTGTATTTCTCCCGCACCCGGCGGCGTTCATCAGCATCAGCATCAAAACGATCGCGCACGTCCCTGACGGTCCCAGCCCGGTTAATCGCTTCACGGTACTGCTCATTCTCAGCCTCCGCACGTCCAGCCTCACGGTCCCGTTCACGCTCCAGGAAACCGAACCATTTCCCAAAACCATCGGCGATCGCCGACAGTAGCGTAAGGATGGAACCGAACATTACTTCGCGGCAATCGTGTCACGGGCGAACATCACCATGATCGAACCAATGGCCGACTGCACCGCAGTCACCTTGTCGATCTCACCGGTCATAAACGCACCAGCCGTGGTAATCAACGCCACCACCACCGTCCAGAACGTCTTACTCGTCGCGTTCCGCTTCAGAAACTCACTCATGACGATCCCTCTCAAAGAAACCCACCCAATGCAAACCCCACCACCATCAACCCAAAAACAGCCGCCGCCAGCGGATACAGAACCCACCCCGGAACCCACCTCGACACCGCCCGGCCACGAATGGCCAGGTACAGGTCAGAGGGATTCACGCGGAAAGACATCAGTAGCTCCAAAGCCAAGGACGGGGATGCCGACCATCGGCCTCCAGGTTGTCCAGATGCAAAAACCGGCTACCGATCTCCCCACGCTGGGCAACACCAATCCCGGCCATTCCCACCATCCCAGCAATCTCAATCAGCCGCCGGGCATGTCCGCCATACACCAGCACATCCACCGCCCTCCCAGTCGTATGCACCGCAGCACCCGCCCGCCCCCTCGCCCTCCCAATCGCCTCATCGTGGACAATGCACCGGTAAGCCGAAGTCAGCACCATGGGCCGCCCATAAATCTCCCGCACCCGCTCCAACAACGCCATGAACCCCCGATCCATTGCCACCTGCCCACACCCACAACGGCACACAAGCTCATTGCGGGTGAAGTGACGGCTGAATTCCAAGGCGTCAGACATGACTTCCTCCCAGAAGAAAAATGCTCAAAAAATTTGCAGAGCCGAGACTGGAAAACGGGGAAAAAATATGGGGGGTGGAGCACGACCGCTTCGGCAAAGAGGGGGGGCCTCGCTGCATGGGGGAACCGGGGGGGGGTGGGGGTCGAAATCAGCCGCTCTCCCATCCAGCTCTGTCCCCGTTGTGTCCCAAGCGTACTCATTGTGCCACTCAACCCCTGTGTTATCGGCCACTTAGACCCATGATACATCAGACTGCCAATCCGATGCATGGTCTGATTGCTGCGCCCCTTGGCCACTCTGGATGGACGCGCGCAGGTGCTGCCCCGAAGCGAGCGGCAAGCGGCCAGCCCACCACACCTATACCACCATTCGCGCCACAATGATGCACGCTTTGCCCCTTATTGTGCGTTACGCCCCGCAAATACTTATGTGTCTGCTGTCCCTCTACCGGCCTCGTCCCACCAGGCTTGCAGGTGGACCAGGTAGATGCGGCGTTGCACTCCCAGCCTCAGGTGGCCCAGGCGTCCGGAGTCGCACCATCGGCAGATAGTCTCCCTCGCGACACCGGCAATGCGTGCAACATCACCGGTGCGATACCATTCCAGCACTTCCAAGCCGGCCCCCTCGATCTGGCTCTCAAGCGTGACCATGACTGCTCCCCTCTTCGCTGGCGGTCTCAATGGCTCGGCGTTGTGAACTCACCATCTCGGTCATAGTACGCAGGAGCCAGACGCTATCGGTTCGGGCTGGCTTGCGTTTGAATTGCATGGACTGGCCGATGCGGATCAGTTCGGATTCAATTGCGTCTAGAACATCGGTGTGGCTGGACATGGTTCGATTTCTCCCTCTACTTGGCTATCTATTCTCCCCCTTAAGACACTCCCCCCTATAATCCCCCACTCGCCAGCCTCATGTGGACCAGGCATGGTATCGGAGCCGGGGTTGCGGCGGTCATCAAGTGGACTATCGGACAGTTCCAAAGCCAAATTTAGCCGTTGGACTAAAAGAAGCAAGGCCCTCCAGTAATCCGCTCACTGGCTAATTTGAAATAGTTAACATCCATCTCGATACCGATGAACGATCGCCCGGTATTGTGCGCCGCCACCCCTGTCGTGCCTGACCCCATAGTGAAGTCGAGGACGGTTTCACCTTCGTTGGTGTAGGTGCGGATTAGATATTCCATCAGTGTGATCGGCTTCTGTGTTGGGTGGAGACTCGTTTCCGCTTTGAATTTCTGAATTGATCGCGGGTAGTTTGTGTGGGTTTGGGTGTAGGGCTTACGGACACAGTGCCCCAAATTGTTCTTCTCAGGTTTATGAACTCGCCGATCTGAAGCCGGGATTTCTACCAGATTTTGCGGGTGATACATTGTGTGATGTGCGTTAAATACAACGATGTCTTCGTGCATTTTCAAAGGTTGTTTTTTAGCCAACTGTGGGTTGCTTGGCCGACCCTTCTCCCACACCCAGCAATACTTAAACATTGCCATATTCGACGCGATCAGCGTGGTCGTGAACGGCTGGCTTGCCGTCATTACGATCGCGCCATTCGGTTTTATCACCCGTCGCAACTGCTCCCACATCGGGGCCAGGGGTACCACAGCATCCCACTTACACGCCGTGGTTCCGTATGGCGGATCGGTCAACACCATATCCACTGACCCCGATTCGATCTCTTTCATCCGCTCGAGACAGTCGCCAAGCATCAAGTTAATCATCAGTCACTCGCCAGCCTCATGTGGACCAGTGTAGCTGCATTCGCGGCGTCGTCAACGCCGTAGAGTACCAGGCATGGTATCGGAGCCGATGGATAGGGCGAGCGCTCTTTGCAGCGGGTGGAGCGGACAATGCGTATCACTATGATCGGGCGTCCGTAGTCATCCAGCACGGTGATGTCGGGTCGGATGGAATCCATCTGGCCCCTACGCCTTGGGAGCTTCACATCTCCGCGCACGTGCCTAAACGCTTGTTTTAATGCGTGATATGCCTCTGCCTTGAGTTCGAACTCGGTCGGTTGGCGGCTGCGCAAGCTGCGGGTGTGCCTGTAGCTCATATCTTTTTTTGACATTGCCCTTGACGTCCCCTGCGTAGTCCGATAAGGTATGTAGGTGGGGCGGCAACAAGTGTAACATGTGGAGCTTTACCCTTCGGCATATGATGATGCGAGGGCGTTATTTGACGCCCTTTCCAAATACGGCGCCTGACCCCTCCCCGTGCCCCCCAGCCACATGGGGGTCACGCTTGAGGCGTTGGACACATTAACCGAAAAGGAGACCAGACCATGACACAGTGGACAGACTGCACAGGTGACGTTGTAACGGGCGACACAATCGAGTTCACCGAAGGCGTCTTCGGCGGAAGCTACCGCAAGCCGACGTACATAGGCGACCGGACCATTATCGCCCGCGTGACTGGCGACAGCTACGGTCACGACAAGCAGCAACACACGTTCTCGCTGGTCATCATATCCGCCACCGGATGCGAGCCGCTGACACCGGGCACAAAGACGCGCCGGAAGGGCCGGAACGTCTACCGCAACGGCACCATGCGCTTGGTCTGGGACGATGAGACCACACGCCCGGCGGTGGCCGACGAAAAGCACACGCGCGGCCATGCCGCACGCACACAACGCGCCATGCGCATCGCTCATTAACCGAAAAGGAGACCGACCATGTACCTGAATGACCAAAAGAACACCATCTACTTCCCCCGCACCCGGCGAAGCGGTAGAACGATTGAGCCGGTGGTGGATATCCACACCATAACCGCCGGACTACGGGTATCGCATGCCGGGGGTGAACGCACCCGTGCCATCGTGGTGGAGGAACCCAACGGTTGCGAGCGATGGATCACCGTAGACCCCGGCGAGCGGATCACCAAGGACCGCCTGCAAAAGGAAATCACCCAAAGCATCCATGACTTGCGATTGCATGGATGGGTGACCGATATAGTGGCGGCTTGTACCAAGGCCGAAGAGTTGCGCGATATACGTGTTTCGGCTGGGGAAAAGGAGACCAGACCATGGACCAAACCAAGCTAAACGAAGTCATCCGCCTGCACGCTCTATACCTCGCGAGCGATGGGGCGGAAGGTGAACGGGCGAACCTGTCTGGTGCGGACCTGCGCCGGGCGGACCTGTTCGATGCGGACCTGTCCGGGGCAATAAGGAGCTAACCCCCATGGACCTGAATGAGCTAAATGAAGTCATCCGCCTGCATGCCCTTTACCTTGCGAGCGATGGGGCGGAAGGTAAGCGGGCCGACCTGTCTGGTGCGAACCTGTCTGGTGCGAACCTGTCTGGTGCGAACCTGACCGAAGCGGACCTGCGCGGTGCGAACCTGACCGGTGCCGACCTGTCCGGTGCCGACCTGTCCGGTGCGTACCTGTCTGGTGCGTACCTGTCTGGTGCGTACCTGTCTGGTGCGTACCTGTCTGGTGTGTACCTGTCCGATGCGAACCTGCGCCGCGCGAACCTACGATGGGCCGACCTGTCTGGTGTGGACCTGACCGGTGCGAACCTGCGCCGCGCGAACCTACGATGGACCGACCTGTCTGATGCCGACCTGTCTGATGCCGACCTGTCTGATGCGGACCTGCGCCGGGCGAACCTGACCAAAGCCGACCTGTCTGATGCGAACCTGACCGAAGCGGACCTGCGCCGGGCGAACCTGCGCGGTGCGAACCTGTCTGGTGCGAACCTGTCTGGCGCGTACCTGACCGATGCGGACCTGACCGATGCGGACCTGACCGGTGCAGTAAGGAGCTAACCCAATGGACCAAAACGAGCTAAACGAAGTCGTCCGCCTACATGCCCTTTACCTTGCGAGCGATGGGGCGGAAGGTGAACGGGCGAACCTGCGCTGGGCCGACCTGTCTGATGCCGACCTGTCTGATGCGGACCTGGCCGGCGCGAACCTACGCGGCGCGTGCCTGCGCGGTGCGAACCTGACCGATGAACACAGAACTTAAAGGAGGCAGTAGGATGAGACCCAGTGAAGGAGCTATGCGGGCAGTTAGAGCTATCCACGCAGCATGCTGTGATGCCGAGCCGATGAGCGTCGACGTAGTCCACGAAGCCCGCATCATTGATCGTGAGACTGCCGCCCCTGATATGTACGACACGCTTATAAAGGCGCTGGAATACCTGCCCTACGTGTCGGAAGATGATCCGATGGCGTCGGCGCTGGTGGAACTGTGCAGAGATATCCGCGTTGCCATCGCCAAAGCGAAAGGAGACTGACCGATGAAACCGTACGAACCGACTCCGCCGACCAAACAGTATCACCTAACCACAACCCTGAGGCGGCTGCGCGAGCACCGTGCTTGCTCGGAGGGATATACCAAATTAACCGCGCACCTCGGACCCGAGTGGCCGGATGACAGGTCGATTAATCTTCTGACCATCCTCGAATCAAACGGCGTTGAGGATTGTCTGTGGTCCTTCCGGGCCGCTATTGAGGAGGCTGCACAGGTTACACGTTTAATTGCTGCGGATCTTGCAGAACACGTTCTGCATGTTTTCGAGGGTAAACATCCGGCAGATCAGCGCCCACGGATGGCTATTGATGTGGCGCGAGCCTATGTACGTGGTGAGGCCACAGAAGAAGAAATGGCCGCAGCGCGGGACGCAGCATGGGCCGCAGAGGACGCAGCGCGGGACGCAGCATGGGACGCAGCATGGGCCGCAGCATGGGCCGCAGCACTGGCCGCAGCAGAGGACGCAGCACGGGACGTAGCATGGAACGCAGCACGGGCCGCAGCGCGGGACGCAGCATGGGCCGCAGAGGACGCAGCGCGGGACGCAGCAGGGGACGCAGCATGGGCCGCAGCATGGGCCGCAGCACTGGCCGCAGCAGAGGACGCAGCACGGGACGTAGCATGGAACGCAGCACGGGCCGCAGCGCGGGACGCAGCATGGGACGCAGAG
>Ga0224496_10000238_pt1 | contig 40048 bp, 38 predicted proteins | sample SF_Jul11_sed_USG_2_FD_168127 | JGI IMG/M metagenome (GOLD analysis project Ga0224496, IMG submission 168127) | Sediment microbial communities from San Francisco Bay, California, United States - SF_Jul11_sed_USGS_8_1 | ecosystem: Environmental > Aquatic > Marine > Sediment | place: USA...
ATAAGGTATTTTTCGAGCGCCTTCCCTTCGTTTACATGGCTGTTCCATATCTCATCCGCTTTTCCGGCATCGACCATGCCGTACCACAGGTCGTCGGGATAGACCGCTACCACCGGCCCCATACCGCAAGGCCCCAGACACGAGGTTACGGAGACTTTTACGGTATCGTACTTCTGCGTCTCCTGGAGTTTTCGGCTGAATGCGTTTATCGTTTCCGTGGCTCCCCTGTCGGCGCATGACCCCTTTGGGTGCCCGGCAGGCCTTTTGTTTCCACATACAAGAAAATGTATTTTCGGTTTCGGCATTTTTTCTCCTCTTTGTTTATCGTGTAACCGCTTTTACAAAGAGGAAAGTATAGCCTTTGACGTGGCGGGTGTAAAACAGTCAATGAGGCGATGTCCGTGGAGAGCCTCTCAATATCGCATTGCCCCATGCGGGATGTAACGTATATTAACCTCTCATTCTTCGGAAAACGCGCCCCTCATGCATACCCACCCTTTTCGACAACATGAAGGAATTCCTCCACCAGCGCCTGGTCGAGCTGTTTTCTGCTCTTCCTCAGTATCGAAGCGCTCTCGGCGTGGGAAAGGCTCGGCTTGTATACTCTCCTGTCGGAGAGGGCGACGTACATATCGACGATGGCGGACATCCGGGCCAAGGTTCCGATCTCCCCTTCGCGCAGTCCGCGCGGATACCCGGTGCCGTCGATTTTTTCATGATGGTTCCAGCATATTTCCATAACCGCTTCAGGAATACCTTCCGTCCTTTTCAATATCTCCATTCCGAAGTTTACATGACTTTTCATCTCTTCCCATTCGTGTGGCTTGAAGGCGCCCGGCTTGTTAAGAACTTTCAACGGAGTCCTTGCCTTCCCTACATCATGGATGATCCCCCCCTCCGTCACCGTCGCGATGTCTGAATCGCTAAACTCCTTTTTTGACCTGGCGAAGAGGGAGAGGAAAATCCCCACCCTCATGGAGTGGACGAAGGTGTAGCTGTCGTGCTCCTTCAGCGCCTCAAGGATCGGCTTAACCTTGTTTTTCCCGACGACATTCACTATCTCCCTGCCGGTGTTCCTGTAGTCGTCGTATGGAAGTGGCCTCCCTTTCAAAACCGCGTCGTGCCCCTTGTCGAGCGTTGTCAGTGTGAGCTTCAGCGCCTTCTCCTGTTCCGGCTCCAGTTTTTTCCATTTAGCCTCCTCCCTGCTGTTAGCCCATCGGCTTACCTTGTGGAGGAAGTGCCCGGAATCGAACGGCTTTATCACATAATCACACGCACCCAACTGCATGGCCTTCAACACCGAGGTCTGGTCGCTGAGAGCAGTTACCATGATGACGGGAGATGCCGCGCTTGCGCTTCCATTTCGAATCTCCTGCAGAACTTCATAACCGTCCATTTTCGGCATCATTACGTCCAGCAGGATGAGGTCGTAAAACACCCGCTGTGTGCTGGCAAGGCCAGCCGGCCCGTTTTCTGCAACATCTATCGCGTAGGAAAGTTTCTCAAGAGAATGTTTAAGCAGCATGCGCACAGCCGCATCATCGTCAATAATGAGCACGCGCTTCATGATGATCTCCTCGTCGAATTTATTGATACTGATTATTATATCCAGATACTTTCCATTCTACTTCAATTCCGGCGAGGAAAAAAACAGATGGAAAAAACTAGAAGCGGCGGAGGATGCCGATTACCTTCCCCTGTATCTGAACCTGTTCCGGCTCGAAATACATCGGCTCCATCTCCCTGTTCGCAGGCTGCAGGCGTATTCTATTGCTCTCGGGATAAAACCTTTTCAGTGTCGATTCGGAGCCGTCGATGAGCGCGACAACCTTGTCGCCGGGCCGGGCGGTATCGGCGCGCTGGACTATGACCATGTCGCCGTCGAGTATGTGATCCTCCATCATTGAATCACCCTTCACCTTCAGGACAAACGTGTCGCTGTCCGCAACCATCTCCTCGGGGAGGGATATCATCTCGGTGTCGGGGAAAGACTCTATCGGGCGTCCGGCGGCGATGGAACCGAGAACGGGAACCTTCACACCGACCTGAATCCCGCCATGCCCGGCAGGGATCACCTCGATGGAGCGATGCCTGTTCGGCGAGCGTCTTATCAGCCCGTTCTCCTCCATGTTTTTCAGATGCTGATGAATTGTCGCCGGAGAATTGATGGAAAACTTCTTCTGTATCTCGGCGATGCTGGGGGCGTATTCGTTCTCCTCCATGAAGGAGGAGATGAAATCGATGATCTCTTTCTGTCTCTTTGTAATCGACATGTATAAATAGTAACCGAAAATATAGCGAAAATCAAACATTAATACGAATGGAGAAAATATCAGGTCGTGTCATTGCGAACGGAGTGAAGCAATCCCTCCCACGCAAGAGAGACCGCCACGCTCGCTTCGCTTGCTCGCGATGACAACCACCACATCGTCATTGCGAACGGAGTGAAGCAATTTCTCCCACGCAAGAGAGACCGCCACGTTCGCTTCGCTTACTCGCGATGACAACCACCACATCGTCATGCTAAAAGCAATCTTGCTTTACCACTCCTCTGATAAGTCCCGCCATTCCCTATTATCGCTTTCAATCAACTCAACTTTTTTACTTCTTGATCCAGCTTTCAGCTGTTTCTCCCGTGCAATTGCATCCTTAATCGTCGAACAGACCTCGTAATACACCAATCGGTTTACATTATATTTGCTTGTAAACCCTTTGGTTATTTTCTTCTTATGTTCATACATTCTTCGCTCTAGATTATTAGTAACACCTATGTAAAGAACAGAAGACTTGCTTGCTAAAATATAAACATAGAAATATTTCATAAGATAATTTTCAATTTTATCTTAAATTTAATAGTTTTACAGGATTATGACACATCGTCATTGCGAACGGAGTAAAGCAATCTCTCCCACGCAAGAGAGATCGCCACGTTCGCTTCGCTTACTCGCGATGACAACCACCACATCGTCATTGCGAACGGAGTGAAGCAATCTCTCCCACGCAAGAGAGATCGCCACGCTCGCTTCGCTTGCTCGCGATGACAACCACCACATCGTCATTGCGAACGAGTGGATGAGAAAAAAGGGAACAGAGCCGGATCAACGCATTGATGCGCGGGTGGCAAAGAGTGAAAAAAGATTCTCGAAATGAGAGGGGGATAAAAAAAAAGGCCGGGGGAGCTTTTACACTCCCTCCGGCCCTTTAAGACTTTTCAGAACTACAGGAATACCTGCTTACTGTACAGTCAGGTAGTCTTCGCTCTGGTAGACATTACCTTCGGCGTCATAAATATCAAAGCCGATGGTGTATCCAACATTCAACTTGACAGCCGTAGCGGCAAGTGAATCGCTAACAGTTCCCGTGCCCCACAGGGTATTCATATTCAGAAGGAACACGGCCCCGGGGGTATTTCCGCCGAGATTGTTGTTTCCAACGGTAGCGGTCCCTGAACCGTCACAGGCATCTACAACCTGCCAGCTAGCACCGGACCACTGCCCTGTAATAGCTGTTGGCACATCGTTTTGCAGGGTTGTAACTATGTCTGTACCGTCGCCCACAGTGGTTGAGATCAACCTAACCGTTCCCCATACAAGCTCAGGGAATACAATTTTTGGAACGGCTGCACCAAGAACCGTCGCATCGCCAGCTTTAATGACAACAGCGGTATCACCGGCGGCGTTTGGCTTGTAGCAGTTGAAGTTATCAATAGTGATAACAGGTGTATTGCCGATCGTGCCTACACCAGACTGAGTGACATGAAAGCCTGTGCTAAGCGCCAACTGCTTGTCATCAGCCGATGTGCCTGCGTAATGAACCGTACCCTCGAGCGAGTATTGCTCCCCTTCGGTAAGCGGGGTGGCCGCGTCCGGAGTCACCGTCAACTTTGAACCGGTTACAGCGGCGGCAACGGTAATTTCCTCTACAGCAGGAAGGATGGTTGCCGTATGGGTCTGGAAATCGTTCCAGTACGACAGCGTCAACGTATCGGCATCAACCGTTATCGGGAGATTGTATATGATCTCGATCGGGTCGTCCGCTTTGATAAACGCAATTGGTGTACCGCCAGAATTTGCGCCGCCAATGCGGATGTTGTCTGTAACTACCGAGATAGTGGTATCCGGCCCGATAGGGAGAAGCGCCTTCGTTATAACATTAGTGGAGTTAACCCCTGCAGAAGAGAACGCAACAGTTGCTGTCTCGTGCGTCCATACGCCTTCCGCGTCGGTTACGTTTGTTACAAGCAAGTTTGTTGCCGCTCTTGGAATCGTGATGTCATAGGAACCTGGGGTGGTCGTAGATTCGGTCGCTACTACGTCCTCGAACCCAATTCCATTAGCGCCGCCGCCTGCCCAGTAAACAGTCGCGCCGGAAACCGCTGCGCCTGAAATGGAGTCGACAAGGTTAACCGTAACCGCGCGTCCCGCTTCAAGTGCAAACTGCTTGCTTTGTTCCACAGACAAATACATGTTGCTACCACAACTGGTGGAATGGCTTGAATTCGTCTGCATCAGGCCGGAGGCAAGTGTCGGCTGTACTACAATAGGCACTGTCGTGTAACAGGGGAGGCCGGTGATCTTGTACTCACCTGCTGTAGTCTCCGCCGCGCCGATCGAAGCCTTCTGCTGGGCTGGAATGCCGCCCGTCGTACCGGCGGAAGTGGTCACGCTAAGCCATGCACCGTTGACTTTGTAGTAGACCTTTGCGTCGGCCACACCTTCACGGGTATCGGCATCTATCACGCGCCCGGTAAGGGTTACCGAACTTTGCGGGTACAAATTAGTCTGTTCGATTACTGTTGTGCCCGCCTCGCTGCAGCCGAAGCCGGCGAACGGAAGGGCCATCAAGATGGCCAAAAAAGAACCTTTTAGAAATCTTCTCATTTTTTCAAAATCCCCATACAAATGGTTAATAAAACTAATTTGAAACTTGTCCACTCTCTCTCCCAATCGCATTCAATCCCTCACTATCAAATGCAACGTCCAAATTTTCAGTCTTAAACAATTTTTCCTTATTCCAAGGTCTCCTTTCCAGATTTAAGTGATATAAACTTAATTGAAACAAAACAACAGGTTTGTTTCATTGATAAAAAAACGCGGTAAATTATCTGGCATATCTTGTTCCAGTATAACAAATCCTTTCAATATTCCCAAATATCCCCCTTCGAATTGCCGAATAGATTCTCCGACATCCATTTCGCCATTAGGCAGACTGTCCCTGCATGGGAGCGCGGCAAGGGGGGATCATCGGGAGGATGACTTTGGGAGATCGCCGGGAAAACATCCAAGTCCCGCCTACCATGAGAAAAATTCAACGCTGTTCTTCGTAATGTAAACCATCTTCTTTCCGCTCCACGAGAGTTCAAAACTGCGCGCCCCGCCTTCCACAGGTGCGTACCAGAGCGGGTTCCCCTTTTCATCCCATCCGTTGAGCGATAAAACTCCATCTTTCTCGAATCCGGCGACAATATGGAAGCCGTTCTCCTTGCCCATGCCGGTAAGGACAACCTTCGAATCGCGTGCGCCGCTCCCTTTCACGGAGTAGTTCCAAACCGCCCCGCCATCGGAACGAAAGAGCGCCACGCTCTGCCCCCCCGCCCCATTACCGTAGGCGGCGCAGATAGAGCCGAGCCTTGAACAGCTGAGCGATACCGCCCCGCCATGAAAAGCGGCCACGCCAAGCTCTTCACCCTTGTCGTTGAAAAAATAAATTTTCCCCTTTTCCCCGCCGGTAGAAACCGCGAGGAGACCACCTTCAAGGAAAGAGGATGAGAGCGCGATAGGGGCGCCTGATATATCTCTTTTCCATATCTCCTTCCCCCCTTCCCAAAAAGCTACCGACCCTTTCGAAGCTATGAACGACGAGTCCGGATGATTCAGGAACGGGAAGATGATAAGCTCCACTCCGGCAGGGTATTTCCAAAGCTCCTTGCCGTCGCTGGAAACTACCGAATAGATACCACCCCTTTTTAGCGCGATGAACTGCCCGGTGTGGGACAAGACCGCCGACTCCGCTTTCCCCAGGTCGAACCTCTTCCCCGTTTTGCCGAATCCTTCGAAGAGAATGACCTCTCCATCTTCGGTTTGCGCAAGGATGTGCGAACCGGAACCGCTTGCTGAGAGCTCTTTTACTTTTCCTTTGATCTCCAGATCGCCTACCGCCTCACCGTTTTGATTGATGGCAAGAATAAGCTCCCTGTACGGCGCTCCCCCTTTTTCAAAATCGCGGGCAACGAAAAATATCCTCTCGCCATTGAACTGCGTGGCGAGGTTTCCAATATTCGCGGTTGTGAAACTCTTCCGCCTCGACCACTTCTTCTGCGCTGTCGGAGCTGGAACCGTTATTGACGCGTCATTCGACCACGGAAATTTTTCACATGCTCCAAGCGCCGGAAGAGCGGATATGAATAGAAGCGAAACGAGTATATTCCTGAAATTCATAATTCCTTTCAATAATAACATACCGGCCCGAAAAACGTGCCTGCCGTCAGAGATGAAAAATGAACCATAACTTCAAGAAAGAGAGCCGCGAACCTGTCGGGGCGCCTCGGAGGGAAGAAACCGCTACTGTGTGTTGGACTTTATCCAGTCGAGATAGCCTTCAAAACCGGCGATCATCGGCAAGGCTATGATCTCCGGCACCTCGTAGCTGTGAAGCGACCTGATCTCCGATGAAAGCTTTTCGAAAAGTTCCCTGCGCGTCTTTATGATAACGAGGCACTCCTCCCCCTTTTCCAGCTTCCCCTTCCACTCATAGATGGAGGTTACCCCTTTCACGATGTTGCAACAGGCGGCAAGCCTCTTTTCCACAAGGGCGGCGGATATCCTTTCCGCCTCGTCCGCGCTGGAAGCGGTCATAAGCGCCACGATAAAATCATCTGCTCTTTGCATGTTGCCTATGATTTAACACCAAAACTCTTCACAAGGAAATAGCCGGAGTAGAAAAAGAACAGGCCGGAAAAGGCAAGCCTGAACATGAAGCCGGTATCGTGCCACCACTGCCAGGTGATCAAGGAAGCCAGCACCGCTATCATTCCGAAAAGCTGCAGGAGCCTGCCGACATGGAACAAAAAAGCCTTCATAGCTTACTCAGACCTCTTCGCCGACCAGGTCGTACTCCATGCTCTCAACTATCTTCACCTTGATGATCTCCCCCGGATTAGCCGCGCATTCGCTCAGTATCACTTCGCCGTCCACCTCGGGGGCCTGCGTCTCAAGACGCCCGACCAGCAGATTGTTCCCGGCATCGAACCGCTCCACAAGAACGGGGAGAATTTTTCCGACCTTCCCCTTGTTCTTTTTTAAAGACACACTCTTCTGTATCTCCATCAGGCGGGCCTTCCTCTCTTCTTTCTCATCCCCGGAACATGTCTCCTCCATGTCGAAACCCCTTGTCCCTTTTTCGGGGGAATAGGTAAATACCCCTACATGGTCGAGCTCATTCTCCGAAAGGAACCGCTCAAGTTTTTGAAACTCCTTTTCACCCTCACCCGGGAACCCTGTGATGAACGCCGATCTTATTGCCGCATCCGGCATTGTGTGGCGGATTTTTTCTATCAGCCTTTTGATGTCGTCTTCGTTCTCCTGCCGCCCCATCTTCTTTAATACGCCACTATCTATATGTTGAAACGGCACATCCATGTAGGCGCAGAGCTTCGGCTCCGAGGCGACCAGTTCGATAAGCTCATCCGTTATCAATGTAGGATAGAGGTAATGAAGGCGCACCCACTTGGGATCTACTTCGACAACTTTTTTCAGGAGCTTCACGAGCCCCCCTTTTATTCCGAGGTCAAGGCCATAGCGGGTCGAATCCTGGGAAACGATGCAAATCTCTTTTATTCCATTTTTCACCAGCCGGCTTGCCTCAACGATGACGTCGTCAACAGGTCTGCTTTTCAGCGGCCCCCTTATGAGCGGAATAGAACAGAAGGAGCAGGAGTTTCCGCACCCTTCCGCGATCTTGAGATACGCGGATACCGCTCCCGGCTCTATCAAGCGGTCGGTATTCGCGGAATCGTAAATTTCGGAAACCTCGCCGTCTGAAAGCCCTACCAGGTAATCGACCTCCGGCAGTTCGGCCTGCATCTCCCCCCTGAAAAGCTCGACCATGCAGCCCATGACCGCGAGCTTCAGCGAGGGATTCTGTTTCTTCAACTCGGCGAGCTCCAGGATGGTATCGACCGTCTCTTCCCTTGCTTCGCCGAGAAATCCGCAGGAGTTGATAAGGATATATTCCGCTTCGGACGGATCCCCTACAATGACACAACCCTGCCCGACAAGCCTGGCCAATGTTTTTTCACTGTCGACCCGGTTCTTGGCGCATCCAAGCGATACCATGTAGATGCGGAGGTTCCTCAGTTTATTCATATTTACAGTTGCGAAATCGCGGACTAAACCGCCTGCGTGGTATTCGAGGAGGGCTGGCGCCTTATCCAAAGGCGAAAAAACGGATCTGCAAAGCCCCACTTTTTCCCATCCTTTATCAGGATCGATTTTGCCGCGAGCCCCCTCAGCGAAGCCTGGAGGTTCGTCGCGGTGCCGAAGCCGTATCTGTTAATGAAATATTCCGAATAGAGATTCTTGTCTCCATCCATGGCAAGTCCATAGAGAAGCGATTGTTGTCTGTCCTTATGCTGGTTCCAGAGAGCGTAATATGACGGCGCGCTGGAAACAAGGAACTCGTTCACCGCTTCATCCAGCGCCCCTTCCCACTCTATTGCGGCGCCGGTTTGGGAAACGGCTTTCTTCATCCTGCCTGAGAGAATAAGCGCGAGCTCTATCCTTCCTGATGTCACGGACAGTATCGAATCAAGCAGATCGCCCGGTATATCCTTGCCCGAATCCTTGAACCGCTTGCCGATAAAATCCCTCACCGCGCCGGGAGAGAAAATTTCATCCGCTCGGCGCTCCAACACTTGGCCGGATATGTTCCCCCCCAGCTTCCGGGCATCGGGAAGGATATCGTATCCCGTAAGGAGATACGATGTGATCGCCTGACGTCCGATCTTTTCAAGAAACATTTTCATCCCAGGTTTCCCCAATATCCCTTCCAGCCTTTCAAACCCGGAAAGGACGACGACGGATCTTTTGTTTTCTTCCATCCCCGCGAGTTCCGGCAGGTCGAGGATAGTTGACATCAGTTTGGAGATCTCCGATTTCGCCGGAACGTCAAAAGACATTCCACCCTCTGCAGTCCTGTCGATATTCAGCCGTCCACCCATCGCAAGCCTCTTGATCATCCCCGCCTTTTTCCCCTCGTCTTCAAACGCATCGACCAGGGCCCTTGCCAGTACGATGGCAAAATGCCATATCCCGGTAACCATCTGGAGGTCTACATGGAAAACAATGAAATCCTTTCGGAGGCGTTTCGACAGGCTTTGGGCAAAAAGCGATTCGCCGCTAAAAGGCTTGAAATCAAATCCGCAGTGAAGATTCCTCCCCAGCGCGTCGGAAACCTCCGCGAAACTTTCTTCGGGAAAGATCGTATCGAAAATATTATCGGGATCTGGCATTTTCAATCGTTAAAGTCCGATATCAAAGTCTATAGCTGAGCCTGCACGATGTATGTGACAAGCTCCCTCATGGAAACAACCCCGGTAAAATTCCCCGCATCATCGGAGAGGATGATGTTCCTGAAATCGTTTTTGACCATGTTTATCACCGATTCCCTCAGCGAATCGGTATCCTGCGCGCCGCAGAATTTCTTTATCATCTTATCTTCCGCCTTGAACTTGAGCGGGTCCTTGAACTTGGCCGCCAGATCCACGAAGAGCGATTCATTGATTATTCCTACCGGTTTCCGGTTTTTTAATATCACCGTGCAGCTGCGCCTCTCTTCCATCATCATTTTGGCTATTTTTCTGAGGGGAGTGGATGGCGTAGCGGTCAGCCCACCCATTGAAATCGTTGCCATAGAGGACCTGTGGTTGAGGGATGTAAGCGTATAGCTCTTTACCACGTCGAGATCGGTCACTATCCCGCATAACGGCCCCCCCTCCTGTATGACGATGAACCTTCTCATGTCCATGCTTCTCATCTGCCGGGCGGCTGTTATGAACTCGTCATTCTCGCTTACGGGGAGCACAGGGGTGTGCATCACCGATTCCACCGTGTTTTTGTCCAAATCTATATTTGACAGAAGAGCGCTGAGTAGATCCCTCCTTGTGAAGATACCTATCGGGATCTTCTTTTCAGTAATGACTATACCGCCGATTTTCTTATCGGCCATCCGCTTTACTGTTTCCTTTATGGTCGCGGTCCGTCTGCCGGTCACAACCGGCTTGGACATTATTTCCCTTATTTTCAAATACTAAATCCTCGTGGCAAGAAAAGTTCTAAATGCGAAAATTCCACTCTTGGGCCTTGACCCATTAGGTGCATAATATTTCAATTGGCATGGTATTTACAACTACTTAACAAAACTCCAGCTTTTTGCCGCCTGCATAACATGGGAAAATATATTTATCTCTTCCCCTGCAAAATATCACTCAGGAAGGTGCGGACATCAATCAGCGCGTGTATAATTGCCCCCTATGATTATTACAAAACAAAAATCGCTGGAAGATATCAAAAAGGCCATCGGCGATGTGAGATCTGTTTTCCTTGTCGGTTGCGGGGACTGCGCCACCCTCTGCCATACTGGGGGCGATGAAGACCTGAGGGAAATGACCAAGATACTGAATGCCGAAGGGATTGAAGTTACAGGCCAAGCAACCGTGCCCGCCACCTGCCACGAGCTTGATACGAAAAGAATACTGAGAAAAGAGAAGGAAGCGGTCGAAAAGGCCGAAGGGATACTGGTAATGGCGTGCGGAGCCGGGATACAGGCTGTCGGCGACAACAGCGAAAAACTCACCGTAAGCGGGTGCGACTCCCTCTTCATCGGAAACTCGCGAAGGCAGATGCATTTTTACGAGAAATGTTCCGCGTGCGGAAATTGCGTGCTGAACATGACCGGAGGGATATGCCCCGAAACAAGATGCCCAAAGGCGCTTCTGAACGGTCCATGCGGAGGAGCGGTAAACGGCAAGTGCGAAGTAGACCATGAACAGAACTGCGTATGGATAGAGATTTACGAACGCCTCGTGAAGGTGGGGAGACTCGACCTGATGGGGGAGATAATCAGGCCGAAAGATTTCCGCGCATCCGGAAAACCGAGACGGCTTGTTGAACCGCGTAACGCTTCGGGTAAGCGGTAGAGCAACGCCGTGTCTCTAAAGGAAAAACTTGATAGCTCTCTTTTTGCCGTCACGGCGGAAATAGCCCCTCCAAAGGGGAGCGACCCCGAAAAGAGCCTCGCTACCGCCGAAAAGATCGCCGGGCGCGTTGACGGAATAAACGTAACGGACAACCAGCGCGCAGTGGTAAGGATGTCGGCGCTCGCATTCTGCAAACACCTCATTGACGCGGGTTGCGAACCGATTCTCCAGGTATGCGGACGCGACAGGAACCGGCTCGCCATACAGTCGGACCTCCTCGGCGCCTACTCATTCGGAATTAAGAACATCTGCCTCATGACGGGGGATCACACCGCTCTTGGAGATGCTCCCGGAGCGAAGCCGGTATTCGACCTCGATTCTGTCCAGCTGATCCAAATGGCGACCGACCTCTCCAGAGGTATTTCCATAACTGGCCAAAAATTGAAAAATTTCCCCGACTTCCTTATCGGAGGAGTTATCAACCCGTTCTACAGCCCTATAGAGATGGAGATGCTCAAGACAAGGAAAAAGATCTCAGCGGGGGCCTCATTTTTCCAGACACAGCCGTTTTTCGATACTGCGTCGCTTAAGGCTTTCATCGATACGGTTAAACCGCTGAACACGAAAATACTCGTCGGGATAACACCGATAAAATCGCTAACGATGGCAGCGTTCCTGAATGACAACGTCCTCACAACGCCTATCCCCGATAATTTGATGAAGCGGATCGAAGGGGCGAAGGACCAGGCCGGGGAAGGGCTGAAAATTGCCGCGGAATTGGTAAATGAGATCAAAAGCGGTATCGACGGCGTAAGCGGGGTCCACCTCATGCCGATAGGACAGGTGGAAAAGCTCCCGATGCTTCTTGAGATGACCGGATGCTAGGATCTATGGAAAAAGCCCTGCCGCTCCGAACGAAAAAACCGGATTGGCTCAGGAAAAAACTGTCATTCAACGAGACCGCGGAGATAAAGCGGAGCCTGAGAAAAAAAAATCTGCATACCGTCTGCGAATCGGCCCGATGCCCGAATATTGGCGAATGCTTCAGCCGAAAAACTGCAACGTTCATGATACTTGGCGATATCTGCAATCGCACCTGTGGCTACTGCGCTGTTCAAAGAGGAATCCCAGCATCACCCGATCCATCCGAGCCGGATAACATCGCCCGCATGGTAAAAGAGCTTGGGATAACGCACGCAGTTATTACTTCCGTAACGAGGGACGACCTTCACGACGGGGGGGCAGAGCAGTTTGCCAAAACCGTACGCGCTGTCAGAAGGGATAATCCTTCCACGATGATCGAACTCCTCATCCCCGACTTCAAGGGGGATACGGACGCGCTTGACGCAGTCCTCCGTGAAAAGCCGGAGATACTGAACCACAACATTGAAACTGTTGAACGGCTCTACCCCCTTATCAGGCCGCAGGCGGATTTTACGCGCTCTATCGGCGTCCTTAAGCGTTCTTCGCTGAGGAATGTGACCGTAAAATCGGGTATCATGATCGGATTTGGAGAAGAAGAAAAGGAACTTATGACAACATTTGAAAATTTGAAAGACGCTGGCGTGGAAATATTGACCATCGGACAATACCTCTCCCCGTCGAAAGGACACCTCCCCGTAGCGGAATACTTTCCGCAGGAACGATTCGACACCCTGGCTGAATCGGCGCGGTCGATCGGGATACCGACCGTATTCTCCGCCCCGTTTGTGCGGAGTTCGTATATGGCCGAAGATGTGGCCAAACTGGAAAAGAGCGGCTCATGAAGTTCAATTTCGCAAGGATAGACCGCCTCCCGCCGTATGTGCTGGCTGAAGTAACACGCCTGCGCGATGAAGCGAGAAGGCGTGGCGAGGACATTATCGATTTCGGTATGGGAAATCCAGACATGCCGACACCACAGCACATTGTCGACAAGATGATCGATGCCACCCGAAAGGGGCACAACCATCGCTACTCCGCATCACGCGGCATCAAAATGCTCCGGCAGAGGATCACGGACTGGTATATGAAAAACCACGGCGTAAGCCTGAATCCCGACACCGAAACGGTGGTGACCATCGGATCGAAGGAAGGGATATCCCACCTTATGCTTGCCTGCATAGGGCCGGGGGATACTGTGCTTGTCCCGACCCCGACATACTCCATACATACATACGCCGTAGTGATAGCAAACGGCGACGTGATCTCCGTTCCCCTCAGGCAGGGCGAAGATTTCTTTGAAAAACTTCTTGAGGCTTTCAGTAGCGCATGGCCAAGACCGAAGGCGCTTCTACTGAACTATCCGCACAACCCTACGACGGCATGTGTAGATTCCGAATTTTTCGTGAAGGTTGTCGCCTTTGCCAAGGAGCACGAGGTGATGGTTATTCACGATTTCGCCTACGCCGACATCCTGTTCGACGGCTATAAGGCTCCGAGCTTCCTTGCCACCCCCGGCGCCAAGGATGTCGGAGTGGAGATGTTTACACTCTCGAAAAGCTACAACATGCCGGGATGGCGTGTCGGGTTCTGTTGCGGCAACAGGGAGATGGTTCAGGCGCTTACCCGTTTGAAGGGATACCTCGATTACGGGATGTTCCAGCCGATACAGATAGCAAGCATCATCGCGCTTGAAAGCGAGAGAAAGGTCGTCGAGGATATCTCGGAGGTTTACAAAAAACGTAGAGATGTGCTTATTGACGGGCTGGCGCGAATAGGGTGGAAGATCGAAAAACCGAAAGCAACGATGTTCGTATGGGCGCCCCTCCCGGAAAAATTCAGGGATATGGGCTCGATGGAGTTCAGCAAAAAACTCCTTGCCGAGGCCAAGGTAGCGGTTTCGCCCGGTCTCGGCTTTGGAAAGGAAGGGGACGGGTTTGTGCGATTCGCCCTGGTGGAAAACGAACACAGGACAAGGCAGGCGATACGCGGAATCAAGGGGATACTTTCATGAAGAAGATCGGCGTAGGCATTCTCGGATGCGGGGTCATCGGCTCAGCAGTGGTGAAAAACCTCATTCTCGGCGCGGAGGATATCTCACGCAGGTGCGGCCTTGAGGTGGAGATCAAAAAGATCGCCGAGCTTGATTTCGGCAGGAAAAAAGGGGTACCGGAAAGTGCGGGCCCTCTATTCACAAAAGACCTCAACGAAATAATCGCCTCGAAAGAGATAGATATCGTGGTGGAACTCATGGGTGGGCTAGACTTCGCCTTCGAAACAATAATAAAGGCGATCAAGGCTGGAAAACATATAGTTACCGCGAATAAACACCTGATAGCAAAGAAGGGTGAAAAGATTTACGAAGAAGCCCAAAAGGCTGGCGTGGAATTCTGCTTCGAGGCGAGCGTGGCAGGAGCGGTGCCGATTATCCGAACTCTCAAGGAAGGGATCGTCGCCGGGAAGATACATTCCGTACTAGGGATCATCAACGGAACCGCTAACTACATTCTTACGAAAATGACCGAATCGAACGCGAACTTCGCCGACGTCCTCGCGGAAGCCCAACGGCTCGGCTACGCGGAAAAAGATCCTACCTTCGACATTGAAGGGATAGACGCGGCGCACAAGATCGCCATCATGGCGTCGCTCTCGTTCGGCACCCCGGTAGACTTCGATTCAATACTTGTCGAAGGAATATCAAGACTGAATTCCGACGATTTCGACTACGCAAAAAAGTTCGACAAGGTGATAAAGCTCCTCGGCATCGCCCGGATGGATAACGGAAAGATAGACGTGCGGGTGCACCCGGCGATGCTGGACTGCGGCGAACCTCTCGCGAAGGTCAACGGCGTAACAAACGCTGTGGAACTGAAAGTCTCGCACGCCGACGAACTTATGCTTATCGGTCCCGGCGCGGGGGGGGATGCCACCTCGAGCGCCGTTATCGCCGATATCGTGGAAATAGCGCGGAACATAAACAGCGGATCGGTAGGGCGCGTGGCCCCCGCGGCTTTCATCCAGTCCGCGAGAAAAAATCTGCCTATGAAACCTATCGAAGAGATCGAATGCTGTTACTACCTCCGCTTCTATGTGGAGGACAGGCCCGGAGTTCTCGCAAGCATGGCGAAAATACTGGGGGACAACAATATAAGCATCTCCACCGCTTACCAGAAGGATGTTCATGGCGACACTGTACCGCTGATGATAACCACCCACACGGCGCTCGAAAAAAATATCCGCGCGGCGGTGGAGAAGATAGACAAGCTTGAAACGACAAAAGACAAGACCGTTATCATCCGCCTGGAAGAGTGATCGTCCGTAATTCGATAAATCTTCTTTCGTTGTCCCGGCAACCCACCCCTTTCCTGAATTTTATCCGCCACCTGCGCAAGCCGCGCATTTCTCCAATTTGCCTCTTTAAGGTAGAATTCAATCTATAACTAACCGGAAGGACAAAAATGAAAGACAGCGGAAAAAGAATTATTCTCCTCGGCGACGGAATGCCCGATAGACCCCTCGAACAGCTAGGCGGAAAAACACCTCTCCAGGCGGCAAAGACACCAAACATGGACAGGATGGCGCGTGAAGGGAGCGCAGGCTTTGTTCACACCGTGCCGGAGGGGTTTGAGCCGGGTTCGGACGTGACCAACATGGGGCTACTCGGATACGACCCGAAGAAATACTACACCGGACGCGCACCTCTTGAAGCGGCGGGGATGCACATTCCGCTTGGCAAAAACGACGTGGCATACCGGTGCAACCTCGTTACCCTTTCTCCTACCGCCGAAGGGGTTTTCATGGAGGACTTCTCCGCCGGGCACATCTCGTCCGGCGAAGCGGCTCAGCTGATAAAAGCTTTAAACGATTACTTCGGCAAGGGGGACATAGAGTTCCACCCCGGTGTAAGTTACCGGCACCTGATGATATGGAAAAACGGAAATGAAAAGGCCGAAACCACTCCACCGCACGATATTACAGGGAAGAGCATAAGAAATTATCTTCCGCGCGGCGATGCCGGGGAGAGGCTCAACATGATCACCACCGAAGCGCAGATAATTTTGAAACCGCATTCCGTAAACGTAAAGAGAAAGGACGACGGGAAATCCGAAGCGAACTCCATCTGGCTCTGGGGACAGGGGAAAGCCCCCTCAATGCCGAAGCTGAAGGATTTCCGCGGGATCACCGGGACCATGATCTCGGCTGTCGACCTGATGAAGGGGCTCGGCGTTCTCGCCGGGATGGACGTGATAAACGTCGAGGGAGCGACAGGGTTCATCGACACCAATTACGAAGGGAAGATGCGCGCGGCGAAGGAAGGTCTTGCGAAAAACGATTTCGTATACATCCACATCGAATCGCCGGACGAATCGGGCCACCAGGGCTCCATCGAAAACAAGATAAGGGCGATCGAAGATTTCGACGCGAAGATAGTCGGCCCGCTCCTTGATGAGATTGCCAGACTGAACGGAAGGGCGATAGTTTTATCCGACCACCCTACACCGATAGAACTGATGACACATACCACAGACCCGGTGCCGTTCGCTATCTGGCCGAAACTCAACGGCGCTTCGGCATCAGCCCCCGCGTTTGACGAATCGATCATCACCATGAACGGCTCGATGAAAATCGCAAACGGTTACGAGCTCTTCGAGAGATTCACGGAAAAATAGTTTGCCAATTCGAGTCATTAGAGGAAGTCTGCTTATATGCGCGCTCTGCGCCTCTGCACTCCTTCTTACATCGTGCAACACATCGGCATATTACTCGCAGGCGGTTACAGGACATCTTAAACTGTACGCGAAACGAAAGCCGATAGAAAAAGTTCTAAGGGATGAGGAGGTCTCCGGCGATCTAAAGGAGAAGCTCAACAAGGTAAGGAAGATACGCGCTTTCGCGACCGCCGAAATGAAACTGCCGGACAACGGAAGTTTTACGGGATATGTCGAACTGGACAGAAGGTATCTTGCATGGAGCGTGGTCGCCACACCTGAATTTTCCCTATCCCCATTGAAATGGTGCTTCCCTGTTGCGGGTTGCGTTAGTTATCGCGGGTATTTCAACCGGGAAGACGCCGACGCTTTCGCTGAGACCCTGCGCGAGGAGGGGTATGATGTTTCGGTCCTCCCGATCGCGGCGTACTCGACGCTTGGATGGTTCGACGATCCGGTGCTGAGCACATTCCTCTCCTGGCCGGAACAGAACCTTGCAGGATTGATAATCCACGAGCTTACACATGCCAAGATATATATAAAAGACGATTCTGTGTTCAACGAATCGCTTGCGAGCGTTGTGGAACACGAAGGGGTGATGCGATGGGTAAAAAGCAACGGCAATGAAGCGCAGTTGAACGCCTACAACGATTTTCAGAAAAGAAAAGCGATGTTCGCCGGGAATGTCATGAAATACCGGGAGCGATTGAAAACGGTTTACGATTCCGGAGCGGGGCCGGATGAAATGCGCGACATGAAAAAAACAATATTGAACGAGATGCTGGAGGAATACCGGAGGGAATCGGCAACTCCCGGAACCAGAAGCGAATACCGCCAAATGTTCTATAAGGATCTGAACAACGCAAAACTCGCTTCCGTATACACCTATTACGACCTTGTACCCTCCTTCAGGAGGCTTCTTGACTTAAAAAACGGGAACCTTGATGAGTTTTACGCTGAGGTGAATGAAATCGGCGCACTCCCAAAAGAGGAGCGCGAACATCGGCTGAACGCGCTGATCCCCGCAGAGGCAAAGCACGCGGGTAGAGAATAGCAACGCATCTTCTCTTTGACGTCGTCACTTCAGTCCCGCTAACGGACCTGTTTTTCTACTCCTCGAAATAGGCGACGCGGTCAATCTCATCGATCGTAGTTAATCCCCGGAGGACCTTCTTGATACCATCGTATCGCAGATTCAGATACCCCTCTTCCTCGGCCGCTCTCTTCAATTCCAGAGTGGAGGCGTTCGCTATCACCATCTCTCTCAATCGCTCGGTAACAAAGATCATTTCATGGATCCCGATCCGCCCCTTGTAACCGCTCCCGTTGCAGATCTGGCAACCCTTTGGCCGACAGAACTTGACCTCGGTCTTTCCGTCCCACTCGAAAAGCTCGTCCATCTCTTTTCTGGACGGCGTGTAGCTCTCCTTGCAGTTGTCGCAAAGCATTCTCGCAAGCCTTTGCGACATCACGCCGATAATTGATGGCCCGACGATGAAAGGCTCTACCCCTATCTCTATAAGCCGCGTGACCGCCTGTATGGCGTTGTTGGTATGCAGGGTTGAAAGGACCAGGTGCCCTGTAAGCGCCGCCTCGGTCGCCATTTTTGCCGTTTCCAGGTCTCGTATCTCCCCTATCAGTATTACATCCGGATCCTGCCTCAATATCGAGCGGAGCACCGTGGAAAAATTAAGGCCTATCGAATGGTTTATCTGCACCTGGTTGATCCCGGGGACTGAGTATTCGACAGGATCCTCTACTGTCATTACATTCAATTCCGGTTTGCTGATCCGCTTCAAGGTGGAGAAGAGTGTTGTTGTCTTTCCGCTACCTGTCGGCCCGGTGACGAAGAATACGCCGTTGGATGATTTCACAAGCCTGATGACCTTGTCATAGATCGCTTTTGAAAGGTAAATATCCTCAAGCTCCGGCACGGTACGCACCTGCACTTCACCAAGGATCCTCAGCACCGCCTTTTCCCCGAAAACGGTGGGCGCCGTAGAGACCCTGAAGTCGACCGTTTTTTTTGAGAGTAGAATGCTTATCCTTCCGTCCTGAGGTTTGCGTCTCTCCGAGATATCCATTCCGCCAAGGATCTTTATTCGCGATATCAGGGGGGCGTGCAGATCCTTGAACAGTTTCACCCTCTCCCGCATCAGGCCGTCTACGCGGAAACGGATACGCACCTGCTTTTCAGTCGGTTCGATATGGATGTCGCTGGCCCCCTCCTTCACTCCAAGGAGGAGAATCGACTGTGAAAAATCGATGACCGACTGATCCCCCGCCATCCTGTTCAATTCGACTGCGGTTATCTCCCTGCCGGGAGTTATGAGTTTTGAAACGTCGATCTTCCCTAGCTGTTCTTCGAGTTCGTGAACGGTCTTGTACTGGATCTCAATCGTATCGAGAATATCCTCGCGGAATGCGAACGACGGGCTTATTTTCGCGCCGGTTATTTTTTCCGCCTCCTTTATCACTTTTTGATCCAGAGGATTCGACATCACGGCGGTTATCGCATCTCCTAGCTGATAAACGAGCACTATCTCATGTTTTTTTGAGAATTCCTTTGGTAACTTGGAAATTACTTCGGGGCGGAACAGTGTTTCATTGCAGTCGAGCCACGCAAATCCGAACCCGTCGCCATACAGCATCCCCCCCTCTTCCCTTGAGACAAGCCCCTCGCCGATAATGTGAATGAGTATTTCATATGTGTCCTGCTTGTACTGTCTGAGGAGAAGGTTCAGGACTTTTTCATCGACAATTTTCTTCTCGACTAGAATACTCAGGAATTTCTGGTTTTTATGGCTCATTTGCCGGTTTCTTTTTTTCTTTTCTCTTCGAGCATTTTTCTGATGTCGGCCTGTGAGGCCCATTTTTTCTCAATCACGACATGAATCTTGCTGTCTTCCTTTATCTCTTCCAGCATCTTCGCAAGATTGTATTTTACCGGCATGTTTACTTCCCTTTAATTGATTTCTGGTAAAAGCCCCACGATTCCTTTATGCTCGCCTTGATCTCGTCGAGCGACGTGTCTTTCCTTATATAGCACGACGCCCCGGCGTCAAGACACTCCTGCACGACATTCATCGAGCTTACGGCAGTAAGCATCACGACGAACGCTTTTGGAAATTCCTTCATCACCTGCTTCAGCGCCGCTCTGCCGTCAACTTGAGGCATGTTTATATCCAGCAGGAGAATGTCGGGTTTATGCTGACGATACAGGTTTACCGCTTCACTCCCGTTCCCGGCTTCGGCAACAACTTCCGTATTCATGGAGAGGAATACCCTCTTCATCAGCTCCCTGATATGGAATTCGTCCTCGGCAAGAATAACCCTCACCTTTTTCTTTTCATTCATCCTGGATAAGTCCCGACTTTAAGGTTTATAACCAATACAATACTTTCTTCACTCAATAATTTAACATTTTTTCATAATAATTGTCTTTTCCTGAAAAATACAGCAACTGGACGGCTGGACGAATCAAGGGATATCCAGATATTTATGCATCTGCAGGTTCAGGCGGAAATCGAGTCCGCTGTCGAGTATCCATTGGGCCGCCTCCTCGGCATCAACCTCCCCGATGGCTGGAGAGATGTTCACCGTGCAGAGCGAAAGGAGACCCTTCTCGGCCGTTTTTTCTACAGCCCACTCAAAATCATTTACTGAAGATATTACAAACTTTATTTCGTCGCTCTTGCGGATATAAGCAAGATTGGCTTCGACAAAAGTATCAGCCGCCCCGCTGTCGGGACATTTGATATCGACAATTTTTATCAGTTCATCGGGAAGCCCTGAGAGTTCGAAAGTTCCGTTTGTCTCCATCATCACCTGGTATCCGTCCGCGATGAACCTTTCGGCAAGCTCGATCACACCATCCTGGAACATCGGTTCGCCGCCGGTAATCTCCACACGTTTGCATCCAAACTCGCCGACTTTGCTGACGATCTCATCTATCGACATGAAATCCCCGTCTTCATAGGCATAGGGGGTATCGCAGTACCCGCATCGGAGATTGCAGAGGGAAAATCTTATGAATACTGTTGGGAATCCGGCCCGGCTCGACTCCCCCTGAAGAGAGTGGAAAATCTCGTTTATTTTCAGCTTCAAAGCGTCGTGAGAGGCCACTATTACTGCCCGAAAATCCTTTCCTCACTGCCGGAATCCATTTTCTTCGCGCTTTTTCGGCGTTTCTTTTTCTTGCCTTGCGGTTTCTTTTCGACATGGGAGAGCGCTTCTTCGGATTTGAAGAATTCAAGACACTTTTTGGCGGCCTTCTGCTCTGCATCCTTTTTGGAGCGCCCTGTGCTTTTGCCGAGCATCGTCTCCTTTACCCAGACTTCTATTTCAAATGTCGGCGAATGCGACGGCCCTTTTTCGGTAACCACCCTGTAATGAGGGTCAGCCCCGAAAAAATCCTGGCTCATCTTTTGGAGTATCCCCTTGTAGTTGCTTGATTCGCGGTCTGGCGGATGTTCGACTATGTCATCGGCTGCAAAACGCAGGATGTATCTGCTCGCCTGCTCGAAACCACCGTCAAGGTAGATGGCCCCAACGACAGATTCAAATACGTTGGCAAGAATGGACGCCTTCCTTCTCCCCCCCGTCCCTGCTTCGCCGGTACCAAAAAGGATGTACTTGCCGAGCTCCATTCGCGTGGCTACGATTGCGAGCGCCTTCTCGCTGACGACATGGGATTTGATATCGGAAAGGGAACCTTCGCTATAGTGCGGAAAGACCGTATAGATATGACTGCAGACAACCAGGCTCAACACCGAATCTCCCAGGAACTCCATCCGCTCATAGTGGGATCTGTCCTTGATCTGTTTTTCATGCAGATAGGAGGGGTGCGTCAAGGCGGTATTGAGAAGGTTTATATTCTTAAATCGGTATCCAGCCTTTTTTTCAAACTCCCGAAGAACCTTTTCCCTTGCAGGGTCCCTGACAGCGAGCTTGCGTCTGAAGAAAAGCACTATTTATCCGATTTTCGGAACACCAAGCTAGCGTTCGTCCCCCCGAAGCCGAATGAGTTGGAAATCGCGGCATTCAGACTTTTCTCTATGGCCTTGTTAGGAACATAGTTCAGGTCACATTCGGGGTCCGGTTCATTATGGTTGATGGTCGGAGGGAGAATCCCCTCTTCTATCGCCTTAATCGCAAAAATAGCCTCAATGCCCCCCGCCGCTCCAAGAAGATGACCAGTCATCGACTTTGTGCTCGACACATGAAGTTTGTAAGCGTGTTCCCCGAAGACCCTCTTTACCGCTTTTGTTTCTATCACGTCCGCGCCGGTTGAAGTGCCGTGCGCGTTTACGTAGTCAATATCTTCCGGCTTTAGGCCGGAATCGTTTATTGCGTTGGTCATGCACGCGACTGCGCCGTCACCTTCCGGTGGTGGCGAAGTAATGTGGTAGGCGTCACTGCTCATGCCGTACCCGGCCAGTTCGCAATAGATTTTCGCCCCCCTTTTTCTTGCGTGCTCATACTCCTCCAGCACAACTACGCCCGCCCCTTCGCCAAGGACAAAGCCGTCCCGATCCTTGTCAAAAGGTCTGCTGGCATGTGCCGGATCGTCGTTCCTGGTGGAGAGCGCCTTCGCGGCGGCAAATCCCCCCACTGCCAGCGGACATACGCACGCTTCCGTCCCGCCGGCGATCATGACGTCGGCATCGCCGCGCTGAATTACCTTGAAGGAATCGCCGATTGCGTGCGTACCGGTTGAACATGCTGTGGTTACACAGCTGTTTGGCCCCTTTGCGCCGGTCATCATCGATACATGGCCTGCAGCCATATTGTTGATAACCATCGGAATGAAGAACGGGGATATCTTGCGAGGTCCCTTTTCAAGGACAACTGAGTGGTAATACTCGATGGCCGGCAAGCCGCCTATCCCTGAACCGATGATCACCCCCACCCTTTCAGCGGAAATGGAGGAACCTTCACCTATCTTCAGGGAAGCGTCCTCAACAGCCATCATGGCCGAAGCTATTCCATACTGGATGAAAGTATCGACCTTCTTGATGTCCTTCTTCCCTATCCATACGAGCGGATCAAATCCACGCACCTCGCCTGCAAAGGTTACCGGATATTCAGATGCGTCGAATTTCGTGATAGGGCCGATGCCGTTCTTCCCGGCCTTTATCCCCGCCCACGTTTCGGAAACACTGTTGCCCAGCGGGGTGAGCATCCCCAACCCGGTGACAACAACTCTTCTCGCCATTAAGAAACCTTGACTTAACCCTTCTTTTTCTTGATATATGTGGTCACGTCGATGACCTTCTGAATTTTTTCGGCGTCATCATCGGGAATTTCGATGTCGAATGCCTCTTCAAAAGCCATGACAAGCTCCGCGGTGTCCAGAGAATCCGCGCCAAGGTCTTCGATAAATGACGACTCGGGCTTAATCTCTTCAATCTTTACATCGAGCTGTTGCGCGATGATCTCGTTTACCTTTTCTTCTACGCTCATTTTTTAATTTACCTCCATTTGATTCATTTAAAACCGATGTATTGTAACATTTTAATGGGAAAAAATAATAGGCAGATTTTCTTTTCCCTTTGAAGACCTGCCATTAACACCTAACATTTTCAATGTGCCTGCATGACCATACAACTAAACTGCCTCAAAACTAATTTCAAGGATAATACAGGATATTATTTCATACACCTAATTTTATTTTATAAATTCCACAAGGTTTACAACGCTCCATTTTCCGCATAACCATCTGTATTTATTGCTTATACAGTTGAACCGGAGTACGGCATAGTAATTGCTCTATACATAGGTCAGGGAAGCTGGTTGAAAAGCCAGCTTCTACTTTCTCCTACTCTTCACCGGGGGTGAGTCTCCACTACTCGCCCCCGACCCTCCCTCCTTCCGAGGATTCGGATATTGCCGGAACGAAATCTTCTCCGTAATAGTCATCTGTCCAGTCGAGTATCACAATATTTCCATTTGGCAAACGCTTCACGACTGCGCGGATGTGATGGGCCATCTTGTTCCCTGTAAACCGCCCGGAAGAGACGATGGTAAATACATCCGATTTATCCACAAGAGAGGCAAATCCGTTCATCTCCCTGAAAGACATTATTTCGTCTATCTCCGCTTCGTTCTTCCCTGATACAAAAAGCGCCTCCGGTGAAGCGGTATTAACATTGATCCCGGTTGCGGGGTAAACGGTCAGCACCTTTGCGAGTGTTTGATAAACCGATTCGGAAATCCCTCTCACTCTACGCAACTCGTTTAGCGTGTCGAATTCGGAATTTTTTGCTTCGTATGGATCAGGAAGCGAAGCATAGTAATCGCTTTCCGCTCCGTTCGGGCGCGAAAGTTCATCCGCGTCGACCCAGTCAAGTATCGAGTCGACTACCAGCGCTATATCGACCTCCCCTTCAGAAAAAAGAATGGCAAACAGAAGCGAGAACCTTACAGGATCCTTTGCGAGGACGTTCAAATTCAGCTTCCTGTTTTCATCCTCTATCCTGTAGGATACGTACCCATCCCCCAGCGGAATGTTTTCCCTTCTGGTCGGCTCCAGTCGAATGTTTTCTTCGCTCCCTTTGCCAAAAACCAGACCGGCTTCCTCGGATTCAAAAGTGAAATCGTGCATACGCAGAATCTCCCCTATTCCGAGCTGTACCCCCGCGTACGCCAGATAATACGCCCCACGGTCCTCGCTGAAATTGGCAACAGCCCTCACATCCCCCTTAACGCTTGCCACCAGTTCGGAAGAGAGCACCGCAAGGAGTACCAGCAGCCAGATTACGATCGCAAGCGCGATCCCCTTTTGGTCCGATAAAATACGTCTCATCACCTGACCGCCACCACGTCCGCTCCGGTTTCATTGAACAGACGTATCTCCTGGGAGGGCCATACAAAAAAGCCGTCGCCCAGCACCTTTATCATTATCCTCACGCGCTCTGGAAATATGTTCGGCATATCCTCGCCGAAGCTCCCTTCAGGATTCAGATTGACTTCGCTCACCCATGAATATTCGGGCACTTCCTCTCTCTCCCCGACTCTTCGAGCCTCCGGCACCAGGTATTCGAAACTGAAATCGTCAATTTTCCCAAAACCTATTTCAATCGGCTCCCCCATTTCCATATCGGGTGTATAAATACTCCAGAAAGGGATTTCGAAAAAAAGAAATCCCTTCTCTTCGGGTCTGTAAACTATCCGTTGCAGATAAAGCCCCGACACGTTCGGTCCGGAAGCGAGCCTTGGCGACGGGGTCACATATGTGAGGGATGTTGAATTCCCAACGAAGGCTAGCCTTCGCGAATTATCGGCAGGGTCGTAGGCATAGACCTTCCTTGAGGTTTTTATCTCCCTGTTGAACATATTCACAGCTTCGGTTACCGAATAGTGCCCGTCTATTCTCCTTTCAGCGGCCTCCCAAACACGTATCGAGAGGTTGAATCCTTGAGAGAGTACCGCCACCATCCCGGCCAGAAGCGTAATGGCAATCATCAGCTCAAGCAGTGTAAACCCGCCGTCGCCCAACCTTTTCACTCAACCTCCACGACTGTCTTGAGAGTTGCGAGATCAACCGTTCTTAGCGAGGATCCTTCGTCCCAGTTCACCGAAACCGAAAGCCTGTATGTTGCTATCCTCCCGAGCTCGTTTATGCCCGCCTCTTCATCGCTATTGGTGTCAGTTTCTCTGAAATACTCCTCAACCTCCGATTCCCATCGGTAATCCTTGTTGTCCGGAAAAATCCCGCTCTCCCTCCCGGGCTGGAGCGCTGCTCCCGTCATCAGGAATTCGTTCATCTTTGCCTCCGCCAGCACGGAGGCGCGCGCGTAACCTTCCGCGTTTGTCACCGTCCGAAGCGAACCGCCAAAGACGCGGAATATCGACGCCACAGCTATGGCAAGAACGGTTACCGCGACAAGTATCTCTATAAGAGTGAAACCGTTTTCCCCTTTGCCGCGGAATAACATTATCCTGCTTCCCCTCTCCCTGATTTCACGGATGTCAACTTTACCCGGCCCGAGATCGGGTCAATGGAGATTATCCACCCTGCTCCGTTTTCCGACTGCCCCGCGCCGGAGGGGATCACATAAAAAAGTCCCCCGGAAGATGCCCCAACCGGATGGAAATTGACATAGGCCTTCACTACCTGCTCTCCCCCCTGCCATAGCGTTACGTTTTCAGGGATGAGTTCGACAGGTGTGATAGCCACCTCTGTTTCACCGCTTTCCCTGTCGGCATCACGCACGGCAAAAACCTTCCGGTTCTCTCCGTCCAGTATCACCGTAAGAGGGATTTTCTCGGATACCGACATTAATCGTGATGCGCGAATCGCCGAAGCGATCTTGCCGGCAGAGGCTCGTATCTCGGCCTTTTCGAGCGATGACTGGAAACGCGGCACCCCAAGACCCGCCACCATGGCGATGATGAACATGACTATCAGGATTTCAAATATTGAAAAGCCCTGATTAAACCTGCAGTTTCCCATCGCCCCCATTATAGAGAAGTCATCGATGGAAAGGGATAGCGATGTTTCCGGTTCCTAATTTCTCTTTTGAAGGTTTTGCACATTCACAAGTATCCGAGGATCCTTGGGGGAGAGATTCAGGGCGTTCTTGAACGCCTTTTCGGCATCATCGAATTTCTCCTGAACCTGATATAGAAGGCCAAGATTGAAATAGGCCTTTGTGAACGACGGGTAGATCCTGATAGCTTCCCTGTATTCAGATTCAGCGGCGGCGTATTTCTCCAATCTCCTGTAGAGAACGCCAAGATTGTTGCGCACAAATGGATTTTCCGGGTCAAATTGTACGGCAATCTTGTATATCTCTTCAGCCTTTTCATAATCGCTCAAGTTGAGAAGATAGACGTTGGCGATATTGAAATAGGACCACGGGTATGCATCGTTTACCAGGCATGCTTCCGTATACTTCTTCAACGCCCAGTCCATTTTCCCCAATTTCTCATAAATGGTTCCAAGCCTGTTGAGCAACGCCGCTCTTACCATGGTGTCCTTCGGGTTCATATTGAGTCCCTTAAAAACATCCTCAACCGCCAAATCGTTCCTCCCCTTGCGCCATTCCTGCGTGGCGCGGAGAAGAAAATCTTCGGGTGAACAGGAATCCTCGGAGCGGGTTATGACCTCTTCGTAAAGGGCTGTAGCTCTAACCGCTTCATCCGGAGTCAATTCGTCGTTTGAAAGCGTCACTGCCAGGTGTTTCTCCGATTTGCTGTACCCGGGCCACATCTGCCGCGAATCGACAAGTGAGACAATTTTTCCGCCAATCTTCAGCGGATCAAGGAGAGACAGAACCACCAGCAACAGGCCGCAAGTTATGAGAATTGCCATCAGCAAAAACTCCTCTTCTCCTGCGAGATATATCCCAAAGCCAAAAAGGACCAGGGAAAGAAAAATAACTGCTGTGCGTACGATTATATTTTCCACTTGAGTTTATTGCCTCATTCAGATGATGCCTCAATTACAGTTAAACTGGATATTACTATTTTACCAATTTTCCCCGTCAGACAAAATCCGGCAGAAAATGGGGATATGAAAATCCCCATTTTTTTCAGGAGTGCGCCAAGACAACGCAAATTAGGGAAAATAGGCGCCCCGATGGGGCAAACGCAGAAGCCCGCGCTAACAGAAAGTCAGACGTCGAGCTCGAAACCTGCCGCGTTCTCCGTAATGAACCGGAAGCGTGGCTCAGGATCCTTCCCCATCAGATCCTTAAAGACGGAATCGGTATCCTCTTCATCGACAAGCTCAACGCGAAGAAGCGTTCTCCTGCTCTTGTCCATGGTTGTCTCCTTCAGAACGCTTGCTGGCATTTCACCAAGCCCTTTATAACGGGATATCTCAACTCTTTTCCCTTTGAGTTTTGCGAGGTGCTTCTCCTTCTCATCGTCGTCAACCGCGTAGAGGACCTCTTTTCCGGCCGAGATCCTGTAGAGAGGAGGAACCGAAAGGTAGACATGCCCGAGCTGAACAAGCTTTTTCATATACCTGAAAAAGAACGTAAGCAACAGCGCGCTAATGTGCGCTCCATCCACGTCGGCGTCAGTCATTATGATTATCTTGCCGTATCTCAGCTTGTCCATATCAAGTTTGTCGCCGATGCCTGTCCCTATAGAGAGCGTGAGGGCGTTTATCTCGGCGTTGTTCGTGAGTTTCTCTCCGGACGCGTTCTCCACGTTAAGTATCTTTCCGCGCAGAGGGAGTATCGCCTGCGTTCTCCTGTCGCGGGCCTGTTTGCTGGAGCCGCCGGCGGAATCACCCTCGACAATAAAAATCTCGGTATCTGCCGGCTTTGTGGATGAGCAGTCGGCAAGCTTCCCCGGAAGAGTGAGCCTGTGGGAGATTATCCCCTTCCTGCGCACATCTTCCCTCGCCGCGCGCGAGGCCATCCTCGCCTTTGCCGAAAGCTCAACACGCGAGATAAGCCTGTCGGCGACCGAGGGGTTTTCTATGAGGTATTTTTCAAAAGCGGGGCGGATAACCGCTTCCACCTGTCCCGCAACTTCTGGATTGTTCAGCTTCTCTTTTGTCTGTCCCTGGAACTGCGGGTTTTCTATCAGTATCGATACTATCACCGCAAGCCCTTCCCTCACGTCGTCAACAATTATCGGGGTAGCCTTCCCTTTCGGTGCGCGCCTCTCCATTACGGCCCTTAGAGTTTTCGTCAGGGCGTTGCGCAATCCGGCCTCGTGCGTTCCACCATCCGAGGTGTTTATAGAGTTGCAGTAAGATTCGACTTTACTCTCCGTAGTTTCCGTCCACTGGAACGCGGCTTCGCAGTTGATAGGGTTTTTAGAACCGACGTAGAACGGATCAGGCAGTATCACTTTTTTGCCGTGGAGCACCTTCGCGAGATAATCCTTTATCCCGTTCTGAAAGAGGTATTCCTTCTCCGCCTTTGTTCGTTCATCCTTTACGGTGAGTTTCAGGCCGGAATTGATGAACGCCTTTGATTCCGCGCGGTCGCAAATAGATTTAAAACTGAAACTCGTCTTTTTGAATATCTTGCTGTCGGGATGGAAATATATCGACGTCCCACGTTTTCGCGTCGGCTTTCCCTTCTTCAGCTTTGATACCGGCTTTCCGCGTTCAAACGACTGAGACCATTCAAAGCCGTCGCGCCAGACGGTTACGTCCAGCCTTTCGCTAAGCGCGTTTACAACGGAGATACCGACGCCGTGAAGACCGCCCGAAGATGAATACGCCTTATTGTCGAATTTTCCACCAGCATGGAGCGTGGTCATGATCAGCTCAAGTGCCGGTTTTTTGAATTTTTTATGTATATCCACCGGAATTCCGCGCCCGTCATCGGTTATTGTGATGCCGCCTTCTTCCAGGATATTTATCTCAATGCTTTTGCAGTGTCCGTTGATCGCCTCGTCAACGGAGTTGTCCACAGCTTCCCATACAAGGTGGTGCAGGCCGTCGTCGCCAGTCCCGCCGATATACATCCCTGGCCTGGTGCGGACCGGATCGAGCCCCTCGAGTACCAGAATGTCTTCCGACGTATACCTAGTCAATCAACACCACCATCAGATTTTTTTTCAATCCTCCGTATGAACGGCCGGAGGTCGCCCTCTTGCCGATTTCAAGCTCGCCTACTTTGAAAAGCGAATCGCGCCCCGAATCGAATACGAGGCGTATCGTATCTTTCTTGTCAACGCACTTTACGGCAATCACCCGTTCCTTCCCTTTCAGCTTTATCAACTTTACCCCGGCCCCTGCGCCGGAAAGCACCGGCACTTCATCAAGCTTGAAAAGAAGCCCCTTGCCGCCGCTCCCTGCAACATAAATAAATTGTTTTTCAGCGTCAACGACGTCGAAAACCGCGTTATCACCCTTTACATTCGCGAATTTCTTCCCTGAACGATTGGTCTCCGCAAGTGAATCCTTGGCGAAACGGAAACCGGAGCCATTCTCGAACACGACAAAATATTCCCCCTTCACGTTCTCTTCCTTTGCGAGATGCGGGAGGTATGCGACCGAGACAAGCTTTTCGCCGTCGCCGAACTTGAAAAATGTCTGCAACGGTTCGCCGAAACCTGCCGTTTGAGGCATATCGTGGGCCTTTGTAACGTAAACCTTCCCAGCCGACGTGAAAAAACCTATATGCTCACTCGTATCCATAGGCATTACCCGGAGAAGCGAATCGCCATCCTTGAACCGGAGCTGTTCGGCGTTCGGCTCCTTCTTCATCCTGCGCACCCATCCGTTCTTGCTTATCACGACGAAACAATCTTCGTGATGGATGAAGTCTGCGGCTGTGTACTCCTCTTCCTCTACCGAGCTGGACTCAATGGCGGTTTTTCTTTTATCCCCATACTCTTTCTTTACTTCGAGAAGCTCCTTCTTTACCAGGTCCTTTATCTTTTTCTTCCCTCTAGAACCAAGAATGGACTCTATCTCTTCTTTTTCCTTTTTTAGATTCGCGGCCTCGGTTTTGATCCTGTCCACTTCCATAGACACCAGAGCCGACAGCCTGATATCCAGCACAGCTGTCACCTGCAGTTCGTCGAGCTTGAACTTCTTCTTCAGCCCATCCTTTGCCTCGTCGCGCGATTTCGATTTCCTGATTATCGCTATCGCGTCATCGAGGTTTTTCAGAACGGCAATAAGCGCCACCAGAATATGGAGCCGTTCGTTTATCCTGTTAAGCCTGAACTCAAGACGCTTCTGCGTCATATCCACCCGGAACTCGCCGAAGATGTTCAGTATCTCAACAAGCGACATCCTTCTTGGGGTGTTCGTGGTATCAAGGGCGGTCATGTTTATCGGGAAGCTGTACTCCATGTCGGTATATTTGTAGAGATAGGCCATGATCTTGCCGATATCGGCCTCGCCTTTAACCTCTATCACTATGCGAATATTCTCGTCCGATTCATCCCTTATGTCGTGAAGCGCGGGGATCTTCTTTTCGATAATTATCTGGGCGATTTTCTCTATCAGCTTGGCCTTGTTTACCGTGTACGGGATCGCGTGGATAATTATCTGCCTGTTGCCTCGCACATGAGTTTCGATCTTGTAGTCGCCGCGTATCTTTACGGTTCCGCGCCCTTCTTCATAGATGGAGCGGAGTTCTTTCTTTTCAATGAGCATCGTTGCGCCGGTCGGGAAATCCGGCCCTTTTATATATTTCAAAAGTTGATTGGTTTTAAGGGCAGGGTCGTCGATTACGGCGACAAGCGCGTCGACAACCTCCCCCATATTGTGCGGCGGTATGTTTGTCGCCATACCGACGGCAATTCCCGAAGAACCGTTTATAAGGAGGTTTGGTATCCTTGACGGAAGGAAAAGCGGTTCTTCAGTTGTAGAATCGTAATTCGGATGAAAAGGGACTGTCTCCTCGTCTATCTCCTTCAAAATCTCGATAGCAACCGGCGTTAGTTTCGCCTCGGTATACCTCATCGCCGCGGCGGAATCGCCGTCGATGGAGCCAAAATTCCCCTGACCGTCTATCAGCGGATAGCGAAGCGAAAACTCCTGCGCCATCCTTACCATTGTATCGTATGCCGCCTGGTCGCCGTGCGGATGGTATTTTCCGAGAACATCTCCAACGACAGCGGCGCTTTTCCGATGCTTGTTATCAGGGATGAGGCGCATTCTGTACATGGCGTACAGGATCCTGCGGTGAACAGGTTTCAATCCATCGCGTACATCGGGGAGCGCCCTCGACGCGATAGTGCTTATCGCGTACCAGAGAAATCTTTTTTTCAGCTCCGCCTTCAGGTCGATAGGGCGAATATTTTCGGTTTCTGTAAATTTCAGCTGTGTCATCGGCGAATAGCTTAACAGCTAACAAAGGCAAATAAACAGATTTTTTAATTTATTCCCTTTCAAAACCGGAACGGGGGAGAAATCAGACGATTATTTTTTCTTGGTCGGGGCCGGAGCTGAAGCCGGTTCCGGGGAGCTCTTCTTTACCTGCGGAGTTCTCCCTGTCCATACATCGGGATTGGCCACCCATCCTTTATCGCCGTCCGGATCTTCCACCTTGTACCATTTGCTGTTCGACTGCACCACTTTGAAAGTGTAATTTTTAGGCGCCTGAAAAAGCACCTGCGAATTTCCGCTCGGTTCCTTCATTACGTTGGTAGTATTCGCGGTTACGATCGCACCTACCTTTTTTTCCACCGTTGAATAATGGATCCAGCCAACGTCCCCTTCGACGTCGCGCACGATATACCAGAGCTGTTTCACTTCATCGGTAAATTTCGCCAGCACCTCCAGCGGCGTGTAAAGCCTTGGCTTCCAGAGAACAATGTACGATGTCGCCGGGCCATTCCTTATCTTGGCCTCAGGGTGGTTAACCATCACCGTTTCTGCCTCCGCGTATACGTACACGGGAGACAAAATGAGCAAGGCAACGAAAACCAGGGCAAATATCTTCCTGCCAATCATGAAACCTTTAAACCCCCATTCATTTCATCCATAGTACAAATCAGTGATAGTTTACCTTCATTATGCGCCGCCAGCAACATCCCCCTTGATTCTACCCCCATCAACTTCGCAGGCTTGAGATTTGTGACAACAACGACCCTTTTCCCGACAACCTCTTCAGGGGTATAGCTCTCCGCTATTCCAGCGACGATCTGCCTCTTTTCGGACCCAATATCGACCTGCAGTTTCAGCAATTTTTTCGATTTCGGCACGTTTTCCGCCTCCAAAACCACGCCTGTGCGAAGCTCCACTTTTCTGAAATCCTCGACATCGATCAATCCTTCGCCGCTTTTTTCGGCCTCTTTCTTGACTGCGGATCCGCCTATCATCAAAGCCTCCTTTATTTCCTCGGCTCTTTTCTCGTCGATACGGGGGAACAGCGCCTCCCCTTCCTTGACTGAGGTCCCACTTTCAAGACCGCCCCAGTCATCCGTGCCGTAATGCCCCTTTTCGATCCCTATATAGGAGAGGAGTGTGCGGGCGGTTGACGGCATGAACGGCATAAGAAGCCTTCCTATTATACGCAACGATTCCGCCGCTCCGTAGAGCACGGTATCCAGCTCCCCCCCCTTTGCCTCATTCTTTGCAAGGCTCCACGGCTCCATTTCTACGATGAACTTGTTCACCGTATCGCAAAGCGTAATGACCTCTTCCAGCGCCCTGTTAAACAGGGGAATTTTCAGATGCTCGGCGAAATTCCTTTCAGCCGATTCCGCTGAAAATTTCAACTTTTCCAGCATGTCCGGTTTCGAGCATGGCGGAACGATACCCCCTCTGTATTTGACTATCATTGAGAGTGTGCGCGACACGAGGTTGCCGAAGTTGTTGGCAAGGTCTACATTTATCCGGTTAATAAGCGCGTCGACGCTGAAATCGCCGTCCTGACCAAAAGGGACCTCCCTCATCAGGAAATAGCGGAACGGCTCGATACCGACCGCCTCAACAACTTTCATAGGTTCCACAACGTTACCGAGCGACTTGCTCATCTTTTTCCCCTCTACCGTCCACCACCCGTGGGCGAAAACGCGCTTCGGGAGCGGGAGCCCCATAGCCTTTAGCATCGTGCTCCAGTAGACAGTGTGTGTAATGAGAATATCCTTCCCGATGAGATGAAAATCCGCCGGCCAAATGCCGTTGAACCTGCTGTCGTCCTTTTTATACCCCGGAGCGGTGATGTAATTCTGCAGTGCGTCGAACCAGACATACGCGACAAACTCGGTGTCGAACGGGAGCTCTATCCCCCACGACATCCTCGTCTTGGGACGTGATATGCAAAGATCCTCAAGCTTCTTATCGAGATAGCCGAGCACCTCGTTTCGCCTTGTAAGCGGGCCGATGAAATCTTCGTTATCCTTGATATATTGAATGAGCCAATCCTGATATTTGCTCATCCTGAAAAAATAGTTCTTCTCTTCTATCTTTTCTACCTTCCTGCCGCAATCGGGACAGTTTCCGGCCACGAGGTCCTTTTCCGTCCAGAACCTTTCGTCGGGGACGCAGTACCACCCCTTGTAGGAATCGGAATATATCTCGCCCCTGTCGAAAAGTTCCTGCAAAACTTTCTGAACTATGCTCGTATGGCGCTTGTCGGTAGTCCTGATGAAATCGTCATTCGATATCTCAAGGTCTTTCCATAGCTTGCGGAATATCTCGCTGTGGAAATCGACATGCGCCTTCGTGTCCTGCCCCTTGTCTTTAGCGGCCTGATCCGCCTTCTGCCCATGCTCGTCGGTGCCTGTAAGGAAAAATGCTTCGCTCCCTTCAAGCCTCTGGTACCGAGCGAGCACATCCGCCGCGACCGTTGTATAGACATGCCCGATATGCGGCTTGTCGTTTACATAATAGATCGGCGTAGTTACGTAATATTTTTTATTCATCTGCTGGAGCGCGGCATCCCTTACTTTTTGTCTACCGGTGAATCTTCATCCGGGAAATCGTTATCATCGGTTTCCGTGTCCGCATCCGTTTCGGGCTCAGCCATTTCGGGGCGTCCGTGCTGGCCGCCTCCCCTCTGTTTATTTTTCTTCCCCGAGCCCTTCTGCTGCGGAGGGAAGAAGAGGCTCACTTCATCGGCGTTGAATGTCATCCGCTCTATTTCGCCTCCGAAATCGACGACGACCTGCTTTTTGAAATAATCGGACGAAATAACGCGCCCTCTCCCCTGCGGGGTCTTTACCGCTTTGCCCGGTTTTGGAACTATCTTTTGCATTTCGCGATAGAAATCGTTTTCGTAATTCAGACAGCACATCAGCCTGCCGCAAACTCCCGATATCTTCGCGGGGTTCAGGGAGAGCCCCTGATCCTTCGCCATCCTTATGGACACCGGCGCGAAATCGTCAAGGAAGGATGTACAGCAAAGCCCCTCGCCGCATATCCCGCAACCACCAAGCTTCTTCGCCTCGTCGCGTATCCCCACCTGCCTCATCTCAACCTTCAGGTCGAGCTCCGAAGCTATCGCTTTAACCATATCCCGGAAATCGACACGGTTATCGGCGGTGAAATAGAGTATCACCCGCTTCTCGTCGTATGTTACCTCAAGGTGGCCGAGCCTCATTTTCAGCTCGAACTCATCTATTTTTTTCCTGCCGAAACGGTATATCTCCGCTTCTTTCTCAAGTATCCGTTTCTCCTTTTCGAGGTCCTCGCTGGTCGCTTTCCTTATCACGTTCCTGAGGCGGTGACAGCACTTTCTCCCTACCGCCTTCATCCTCCCGCGGGAAACCTTCCCTATGCTAGGGCCATGCTCCGTGTCCACCACGCAGGTATCACCCACCTGAAGCGGAAGATGATTGCACCTGTAATCCTCCGGCTTGGCGGAGTGCCTGAAACTCACCCCTACGGTGAAATCGTTTTCTATCAATTCAGCCTGCAATTGGCTCTCCTTTCAAAATTATCGACTGCAAGTTCAACAGCGTCGATTCCATTAGCAATTGTACGTTAGGGTTATAGACCAGTGACGGCCCCCTGTCGATTACCGAGTAATACGCGTCAACAAGCCTTTCGGGGGGGATGGTTCCCAAAACCCGCAAGGCAGACGACATTCTATCAGATGATTGGGCCATTGTGCCTCTTGTCGCAAACCTGAGGATCTCGCCGATCCTGTGGAAAAGGAGGGGGATATCGTCGCGCCTCTCCCGCCACCTCTCTGCGACGCTGACGACATCCGACGGCCTCATCTCAAGGAGATGCGATAAAAGGTCGTTCGCCTCGCCGTCTATCCCCTTTTCATGCGCCATATCCCCAAGCGCCGCGCCGGGCCGCCCCTCGGAAAGGGTCGCCGCGGTCAATGCCTCTTCGCTTGAGAAGGAGCGCTCCACCTCCAGGAGTTTCGCCAGTTCGGTCGGCCTCATCGGAACGAACCTCACAACCCTGCATCGGGAGAGGATGGTCGGCAAAAGAGCGGAGGGGCTGGACGAGACAAGGATGATAACGGTGTTTTTCGGCGGCTCTTCGAGCGTTTTGAGGAACGCGTTCGCCGGCTCCTTCTTCATAGATTCGGGGGATTCCACGATTACAGCCTTCCACCCGCCGAAATACGATTTGAGCGAGACCGCGGAGATAAGCTCGCGCACCTGCTCTATCTTTATCGCCCTCCCCTTCAATGCGAGCCCCATCTCTTCCGGGTTCCTTATTATCTCGTGGAAGTTCTCGTTCTTGCTTTTCGATTCGGTGGGAATGACACCCATGAAATCGGGGTGCGTCCCTCCGTTGAACATCGCGCACGACTTGCATCCGCAATCTTTCAGACCGGGGGTCGCCTCCCGGCAGAGGATGGCACGCGCGAAGATCTTCGCTATCCCCATCTTCCCGGTCCCTTCCGGCCCGGCAAAAAGGTATGTGGATGCTATCTTTTTTCGCGCAAGATTTCGCGCGAGCACCTCTTTTGCCTTTGTCTGCCCGAGAACCTCTGAAAATATATTTTCCATCCGCGTATTGTATCCCGTTATCGGTAAAGGATAAATCCCCGTCTCCGTTTCTCAAGACACAGGCATTAGACACTGCTTCCGGCAAAATGGTAAATATCTACTTCTGCGCAAATTCTCACAGCACAGGCATTAGCCTCTCTTCCCCGCAAACCTGAAAACCATCCTGGTAGCACAGGCACTCTTGCCTGTGCTACCGGAGGGAAAGGGAAGAGTACCTACATGGATTGGAATTTAAAGGAAGTGGGGATGCTTCGCTATGGCCTGTGCTACCGGCAGGAAAATGTGTTACAGGAGGACTTTTATGAGTATAAAACCGCCGACGAGGAGAACAGCGAAAGCGACAGTGAGCAGCCAAAAATATTTTACGCTATCGGCGTAAATCATTACTTGACTGGCATGGAATAGCCCAACTGCAATTCGAACCAGAACTCGCTGTCGAGAAGCGAAGACGGATCGGTATTTTTTTGAGCCTGCTGGTAGAATAGCGACGGTTTTATGGAAAAGCTTGCCGTCTTGAGTTCGAAAAAGACTCCAGTCTTAATGTGGCTGACCCCTGCAGGCGCGCCGAAGCTGCCGGCACCGTCATCCCAGAAAGCTTCCGCCAGCGCAGTTCCTCCGATGTCAAAGAGAGAGAAGGGCATTTTCAAGCCAGCTTTCACCCATTGGCTGACGGGACTTGTTTCATTTACCGGTTTGCCGTATGCAAAACCCCAATAGAGAACGGGAGGCGTCTCTGCAAGCCCCTTGAGCAGGGCCGGATGCGTCACGTTGAGGAGGATTTCGTGGGTGTCCACACCTTCCAGGCGGAAGAATTGAAAGTAGGTGTAGCTTATGTCGTACTCTACGGATCCGGGCGAGCCATCCCAAAGCGCGCCGTAGATGCCACCGTAATAGTCGTGTTCGTCCCACGACGAACAAACGTCTCCAAAGGGATCAGCGCAGCCTTGAGCGGTGGAATACGACGACCATATGCCCGCGTAAAGCCCGTTAAAATCAAGAGAGACATCCGGCTGGAATGCAGGGTTGTCGTTCCAAATGTCGTATCCGCGCCAGATGTATTTTGAAGCGTAGGTCGCTTTAGCGGAAAGTGTGACAGTGGAAAACATCCCTCCATCTTCTGCCGCGGCCCTGGCCGGGGTTACGAGCAGGCACAGCACCAAAAGAATCAATGTTAAAACAGATCGCATGGCGTCCTCCCTATGAGTAACCAAGGTAGCGCTGAACACGCGGCATGAATTCACCCTTGGTAAATGGTTTGGTAACAAAATCATTTGCGCCGAGAGCGAAGACGCGGTTGCGTATATCAACTTCTTTGGCGTCGCCCCCGCTACTCGTTACGGATGTGACTGCAATGACTGGTATGCCATTGAAGAGCGGGTTCCGTTTGACCTCTTCGATAAGTTTAAAGCCGTCCATAACAGGCATGTTGAGATCGGTCACGACGAGGTGAGGAAGAGTGCGCCGCATTACTGCCAGCGCATCCTGCCCGTTTTCAGCTTCCAGGAAGTCAAGGCCGCTGATGTCGGAAAGCATATCTTTTATGACTTCGCGTTGAACCTCCATGTCGTCCACGAGCAAGGCAACTGCCCGTACCACGGGGAGAACGGCATAGAATACGGATCCCTTTCCATTTTGAGATTCTCCCTCAAGGATACCACCGTGCGCGGTCATTATTTCGCGGCAGTACTGCAAACCGAGGCCCGTGCCTTTTTCTCCGCCGGTGCCGGGAATGGAGGTTCGTATCTCGCCCTTGAAAATACGTTCGAGAGTTTCGGGCGGCATGCCTACACCAGTATCCCGTACGGCAATGGTTCCGGTTTTTTGAGGCGGGACGAAAAGCGTGACTGTATCCCCCTTGTTCGAAAACTTGATCGCGTTGCCGATGAGGTTATGGAGTACTTCTCCGTACAGAGTGTCGTCGGCGAAAAGGCGCATCGCGCGCGGAATTTCGTTCCGAATGGCTATCCCTTTCGCCTCTGCGTTGTAGGCAAGCGCGTTGATGTGCAATTCTGCGACGTGATAGGCGGAAAGAAAACGCTTAGAGAGGATGATTTTCCCGGTTTTAAGCCTGCTGAGATCTAGAAGCTTGTCGATAAGGTTCAACAGACCTTTGGCATTATCCATGGTCTTGTTGAGAATTTCCTTCCTCTTTGTTTCGTCAAGTTTGTATTTATCGTCCTGCTGCAGGATTTTCAGCATGGAATGGATGCCTCCAATGGGTGAGCGGAGGTCGTGTGAAACGAGGGAGACGAACTTGTCTTTAAGTACCGTAGCGCTTTCAGCCTCCTCCTTCGCGACGCGAAGCTTTTCCTCTGCGGCTTTGCGCGCGGATACGTCCCGCACAATGACGATTCGGACGTCCTTGCCTGCGTAATCAATGGAACGCGCCCGGCTTTCTACGAATATTGCGGTGCCGTCCTTTTTAACAAGGTTTACCTCAATCATCTTTTCCGAACGATCGGCGTATGTTTTCATGGCGGTTCCCTTGGACTCGGGGGAGACAAACGAGAAAATGTTTTTCCCAATGACTTCATCCCGCCCGTAATCGAGCAGCTGTATCATCTGGTGATTGGTATCGAGTATAACGCCTGCTTCATGAATGACAATGCCCTCGAAACCCGCGTCCGCGAGCTGTCGAAAACGGCTTTCGCTTTCCTGAACGGCTTTTTGAGCTTCCATGATTTCCGTGATGTCATAGAAGTTGAAAACCACCCCTCCGATTGCCTGGTTGTCGGGATATCCCGATGCTACTGCCGCGAAAGTGAGGATGTTCCCGTCCCGGTGGCGGAAGCGGAACTCGCGCCCATGCGGTGTTCCGGGATTATGCAGCGCCTTTTCAGTAAGTTGGTCGATTGCGGCAATATCGTCTGGGTGAATGATGTCGAAACGTGCCGCGTGCAACTCATCAGGCTGATAGCCGAGAATTTTCTCTACTGTAGGGCTAATGTACCTGAAATCGCCGTTTGGCGCGACTACGATAACCATTTCATTGAGGTTTTCAATAAGTGCCCTGAACCACTCTTCGCTACGGCGCAGTTCCTTGGTGCGAGCGTGGAAGAGTTTTTCCATTGCCCGGTTTAACTGCCCCAATTCGTCTTCGTTCGCCTTGAGCGCCAGGACGATGTCTGCTGAATTTGCCGGCCCCTGCCGGTCAGAAATTGCAGAAGCTGCCTCTTCGACCTTCCGCGTGGTCAAGAGTATGGGGTGCGTGACAATACGTTTCATCGCGGTATAGATGGCGGCCACAAGGACGGTTTCAAGCACAAACAAGGCAACGATTATCTGGCGGAGCGCTTCTTCCACGGCTTCGCGCGCTCTCGCGTCGCTGAAGTAGAACTCCACGCGTCCTATTTTTTCCCCTTCCTTGAGAATATCGGATTTGATGGTACTGTAAAAACTGCCGGAAGGCTGAATCGTCAGATCTGATACTGCGTTTTCTGCTCCCAATACCCTGCCTACGAACAGACTCTCATGATTGTCTTCCGTTTGGAATATGAGAATGGCTTCCAGGCCGTTGTACCTGTCGGCAAGGCGGAAGTCCGCTATCTCGCGAACCCTTTTGTCATCGAAATTGTAGACGGGGTCGCTGATGGTAAGCAGGGTATCCTCGACCAGCGATGAGATGGACGAATCCAAGTGGTTATATTCCTTTACCTTGATAGTACGATACTGCAGAATGCCGAAAAAGGCCTGTATGACGAGGACTACAAAAATCGTGACAGCGAGTATTTTTGCGCTGAAAGTGCCTTTCAATATTTTCATGACTAAGGCTGCGTATACCCGAAGCGCAGGTAGATATCCCTGTATTCTCCGTCACTTTTCATGGCGTCGAGCGCGCCCTGCCATTCGGCGATCACCTTGTCGGGCGTAGAAC